>ENA-OZVF01000836-OZVF01000836.1-human-gut-metagenome-genome-assembly--contig:-NODE-836-length-8594-cov-6.731233_pt1 | contig 8594 bp, 8 predicted proteins | sample MGYA00243449_ERZ654053 | MGnify/ENA primary metagenome ERZ654053 (study PRJEB26926, sample SAMN06165127) | human gut metagenome | biome: ENVO:00009003; feature: ENVO:2100002; material: ENVO:00002003... | reverse complement strand
AGATTAGCTGCAGTCTCGTGGGCTCGGAGATGTGTATAAGAGACAGGTCTTTACCTCACGCTCAAGTGTCTGAATATGTTTTTTTGTCTCGTCAAGCTCTTTTCTTAAGTGTTCAACCTCTTTACTTCTGTCTAAAAGCATCTCTAGCAGCTCACTTCTGCTCAGCTTCTTTAATTCTTTTGCTTCCATATTCATAATCTCCATATATCAGAACAACCAAAGAATAGCTTACTATATCTTTGGTTGTCATTTGTCATCTATATTATATCATAAAATTTGATTTCTGATATGTTTTTATATTAATTTTTGTGACCTAATTCCTAATTTTGTATGATTTCACAAAATACACTTTCAAAAAAAGTTGTAATTGCTTTTTTTTAGCCTCATTTAACAAAAAATATCGTTAGTTTGTACAAAACTAGAATTCAAATTTCTTTGCAAAATAAGCATCAAGCTCATCAATTGCGATACGCTCCTGCTCCATTGTGTCACGGTCACGTACTGTCACGCAATGGTCTTCCTCTGAGTCGAAATCATATGTCACGCAGAATGGTGTTCCGATTTCATCCTGACGGCGATATCTCTTTCCGATTGTTCCTCTGTCATCATACTCACAGTTGTATGTCTTTGAAAGCTGTGCAAATACCTTTTCAGCACTCTCATTGAGCTTCTTTGACAGTGGAAGCACTCCAATCTTTACAGGTGCAAGTGCAGGATGGAAATGGAATACTGTTCTTACATCCGGCTTCTCCGGTGTACCGATATCCTCTTCATCATAAGCTGCACAAAGGAAGGCAAGTACTACACGGTCTGCACCGAGTGATGGCTCGATAACGTATGGCAGATATTTCTCATTCTTCTGATCATCAAAGTATGTAAGGTCCTGTCCTGAAACTTCCTGATGACGTCCGAGATCATAATCTGTACGATCCGCAATGCCCCAAAGCTCGCCCCATCCGAATGGGAATAAGAACTCGATATCTGTAGTTCCCTTTGAATAGAAGGCTAACTCAGCAGGATCATGATCACGCAGTCTCATCTCATCCTCCTTGATTCCAAGAGAAATGAGCCAGTCACGGCAGAAGCCTCTCCAGTACTTAAACCACTCAAGATCTGTTCCAGGCTCGCAGAAGAACTCAAGCTCCATCTGCTCGAACTCACGTGTTCTGAAGGTGAAGTTACCAGGTGTAATCTCGTTACGGAATGACTTACCAACCTGTCCGATACCGAACGGAATCTTTTTACGGGATGTACGCTGTACATTTTTAAAGTTTACAAAGATACCCTGTGCAGTCTCCGGACGAAGATATACTGTATTCTTAGCATCCTCTGTAACACCCTGGAAGGTCTTGAACATGAGGTTGAACTGTCTGATATCTGTGAAATTATGCTTGCCGCATGATGGACATGGAACATTGTGCTCCTTGATGAAATCTACCATCTGCTCGTTTGTCCAGCCATCAACTGATGTCTCAAGCTCAATACCATTGTCCTGCGCAAAATCCTCGATGATTTTGTCGGCTCTGAATCGCTCGTGGCACTCCTTACAATCCATAAGCGGATCTGAAAAGCCGCCGAGATGTCCTGATGCAACCCATGTCTGAGGATTCATGAGGATGGCACAGTCCACACCTACATTATAAGGATTCTCCTGGATAAATTTCTTCCACCATGCTCTTTTTACGTTGTTTTTAAGCTCTACGCCCAGGTTTCCATAATCCCATGTATTTGCAAGACCTCCGTAAATTTCTGAGCCCGGATATACAAATCCTCTTGCTTTTGCTACCTGTACGATTTTGTCCATGGTCTTTTCCATAATTCTTGTTTCCTCTCTATCTTACTTATGATTTATTTGTATTCGTAACCGTTCAGTACCTTCACAGCTGCGAGCCGCAGGCGCATTAGAATCAGCTGTACTGAATAGTTACTTGTATTCTTAATTATAATTAAATAACAATTCACGCCTTAATCTACTTATATATAACATATGTGATATATGACACCGGCGCCGAATTGTCCTCCTCACTGTCAAAGTCAAATGTGACCTCGTTATCTTGCTTGACCGAGTTTAATATATCATCATCACTGACACTATCATCCGCTCCGTTTTCCGTTCCTTCCGTCGCATCAGCTTTTACTGCTTCTGTGCCCTCTGTGGCACTCTCTGTCCCTGTGGTTTGTGATGCAAGCAGGCTGTACTTGTCACCAATCGCAACTGTTTTGTCATCTACAAGCTTTACTTTGTCGACAGATGCATATAATATTTTTCCTTTCACATGCAAATTTGAGCTGCCTTCGTAAACAACGACCTTGTAGCCGGTTTCGTCCAGAAACTCAGATGATTCACATTTCTTTGCCTTGCCATCATCTATCGCTGCGAAATCAGTCTTGAAATCATATCCGGCTGCCAGAGCCTCCGCAATCGTTCCTGAAAAAAGTTTTGTCCCATTGAAATCAGTGTATTCATCGGTTGATGCATAGCTCATGGTAAGAGATGCCTTCTTTTTCTCGACAGTCAGCTTTTTGAGCTTGATCGAACCGTCATTCTTCTTATTGTAGTCGTCTATTGACTTGTCCACATAGCTTTGTAAGTCATCCTGCTTGTATGCAGCTGTATCAAAGTCCTCGACATCTGTAGATACCACGCTGCCGTTTTTTGCAACAAACACCGTGCTGTCCTTGGTATAATAATCTGTACCGCACCCGGCAAGCAAACCGCATGTCGCAATAACAGGCAACAGCATTGATAGCTTTTTATTCATAGCTGCCTCCTAAAATATAATCTATGATATTATACCCTTTTGTATATATGATTTCAAGTATCATATTTTAAAGGGCAACGACATGCATAGTATCTATTAATTATTTCATGATTTAATTTCATGCTTTAATTTATCACAGAAAAGCTGCTGATTTAAAATCATGATGCACGTAGATTGAAAGATACTCCTTCATTATGCTTCTCAGCTCCTCAAGCACATCGTCTGACACTGCAAATGTGTACAGCTTCGTGATATCAGCTGAAACAATATACTGCATGGTATAGAGTGTATCGCTTAGTATATGCCTGCCCTGCACCTGCGTGCCACAGTTGTCGCAAAACACCCCTCCGCGTCTTGCCGAAAAGACATTAAGTCCTTCCCTCGAATGACAGTGTATACACGAAAAGAGCGATGGACCCTCGCCATTTATCGTAATAGCCTTAAGCTCAAAAACTGCCCTGACCAGCTCATTTTTATATGCCGGTGATTCAAGAGCCCGGAGTGATTGATAAAGGAGCTTTAACATATCCTTCTCGTCATTGTTCTCCTGACAAAAATATCCGCAGAACTCCAGAAAGTAAAACCCGGTGTATACTGCTTCCAAATCCTGTGTCAGCTCCCTGAAATAGTTGCTGATTGTGACCTTTGAAAGAGAATATGCGCTTTTACCCTCAAACAGCTCAAACTCACCGAACGAAAATGGATTGCTTCCTGCCATAAGCTGGCTGTTTGGACGTCTTGCGCCCCTTGCAAAGGCTGTGATTTTTCCTCGTTCCTTTGTGAGAATCGTTATTCTTTTGTCAAAATCCCCTACCGGCATGGCTGAAAGCACCATACCGGTCAACACTACACTCTGTGACATCTTAATCTTACTTTCAAAATACTATTCTTCCTCTTTGTATCCAAAGTTCTTGATGAGGAAGTCGCTGTCTCTCCAATCCTTCTTTACCTTGACCCATAGCTTCAGATTCACCTTACAGTCAAGCAGTCTTTCCATCTCATAGCGCGCATTGGTGCCGATTTTTTTGAGCATACTGCCCTGCTTTCCTATAATGATTCCCTTATGGGAGTCTCGCTCGCAGACAATTGTGGCATCCATATCTATAATAGAACCACTCTTTGTCTTTCTTGTCTTCATGCGGTCAATTCCTACTGCAATGCCATGCGGCACCTCGTCATTTAAAGCATGGAGCGCTTTTTCCCTGATAATCTCAGCACAGATTGCACGCTCAGGCTGATCTGTGATGGTGTCCTCATCATAGAACTGTGGGCCATAAGGCAAATACTTAAATATAGAATTAATAACATCATCCGTATTCTGCCCTCTTAAGGCTGACGTAGGAATAATCTCTGCAAAGTCGAATACCTTGCGGTAGGTGTCTATATACTCAAGCACCTTTTCCTTTTCCACTGTATCTACCTTGTTGATAATCAATATAACAGGTGTATTAACCTTTTTAAGCTGCTCTATGATATGCTGCTCTCCCGCCCCGATAAAGTTGGTCGGTTCCACAAGCCACAGCACAACATCCACCTCATTTAATGTCTTTTCCGCCACATTGACCATATATTCGCCCAGCTTGTTTTTGGCCTTGTGTATGCCCGGAGTATCAAGGAACACTATCTGTCCCTTTTCCATATCCGTGTATACTGTCTGGATGCGGTTTCTTGTGGTCTGAGGCTTGTTTGAGGTGATGGCAATTTTCTGACCGATAAGCCTGTTCATCAGTGTTGACTTACCCACGTTTGGTCTACCGATTATTGTAACAAAACCCGATTTGAAATTCTGTATCATTTTTCCTCCTATGTGAATCTGTATTTATATAAGCTTTTCAACATTCTCAAAGAGCCCTGCCGACTCTTTAATCATATTTTCATTGCCGATGACACATATACTGTCCTTCTTAAGCACTGCCTCTACAAGGTCTGCAAGCCTTCTGATATCCTCTGGCTGTGCATTTAGTATCTCATTTCTCTCCTTTTGAATCTGCTCGTAGGTAATACCCTCGAGATATGCAGACAGTGATCTGCTACCCTTTGCTTCCGGATTCATAGGCGTATCAAGAGCACTGAAGGTACCGATAATATACTTGGTCATATCCCTCTCATCAGGTGAAAAGTTCTTTATATACTCAGGTATTCTGTCATAGACATCAAGTGTGTCTGACAGATTAGGGTCTCGATATGAGACAAAGTAGCTCTCTCCGCTTCTAAGGAATGTATTCATGCAGCCGTAAGCACCGCCCTTTACCCTGACATTTATCCAGAGATAATCATAGCTTAAGATGATACGCAGCAGTCTCAGTGCTCCAGTGTATTCATAGCCCTCACAGATGAAATCACCTGTTTTTGCCACATACTGTATCTGTGATGCATCAATAAATGCTTCCTTTGCTGTATTAAAATGAACCTCTGCCTGATTGCCTACAGCGCTCATTTTATTAAATCCAGCTATAACTTTTTTCAACGAAGGCTTTGCATTACCGTATGCCTCGTTATTTCCGGTAAAGCTGATAAGCATTCTGTTTCTTGCAAACAGCTTTTTGGCTATTGCAGCAAGCTTATCTGACACATTCTTTGGTGACTCGGAAAGTTCCTTTTCTATGCGGCATATAGAGCGGTAAAAAGCAATTCCCTTTAGCTCGTCCTGATAAAGTGCGTAGCGCGAGAAGCTCGACATACTTCGCATAGCTGCAACCAAATGACCGGAACTGCTAAGGTTAGCCTGAAGCCTTGCCTTAATCTGCGCTACAAGCTCACACAGTCTCTTTGTATCTGTAAAATCCGATGAAAGAAGCATCTGCTCCATAAGCTCAAGTGCCTTGTCAAGATTTTTCTCCAATACCTTAAGCTTCACCTCAAATTTAAACACGAAATTATTTCTATCCTTAATATTCGGGTGACTTGCAGTACCTGTGCTGATTCCGCCGGTATATATGTTTGTAGCATTGGCTAAATCGGTATAGCTGTACTTTTCGGTGTTCACCAGCCCGAGTGCGTTTGTAAAGAAGCCAAGATAACCAAGCTCACTCTGGGCAAAATCACCTGCATCAAATAAAAAGGATATATAATCAATGCCGTTTGACTCTATGTCATGACGCACAACCTTTACATCCAAAAGTTCATCCTCAATGTTTGAAAAAGGCATAGCATTCTTTTTCATATCTGCTCTTGTAAGCATCGGAAGCTTGCGCAGGTCCTCATCCGACGAAGGCTCCTCCTGATATTTCTTTAAATGCTCTGTATCCTCAATCAGCTTTTTAATCTCTTCATCTGAAAGAGATGCCTTGTAATCGGAAAGCTCCTTTGCCAAAGCCTCCTCCCTCTCATTGCCAAGGCCACGCTTCGGCTTTACTGTGACAGATGAACCATGGGTATTGTCAAGCAGATACTCCTGTATAAGCTTTTCAAAATAATCCGTATCTACAGCCTTTCGAAGCTTAGCAAAGGTACCAAGACACTCCAGATGTATAAAAGGCTTCATATCATCAAACAGCCAGCTGTCTAAACAGTTTAATCCAAAAAGAAGACCCTTAGGAAACTGTCCGAAGTCAGCCTCCCTGAATTTGAACTCGCTGCTATTGATTCCCGCAAGGAGTGCTTCTTTATTAATTCCTGTTTTAACAACTTCTTTAAGAGTGTTTTCTATAATGCTTTCAAACTCATCTGCCTGAGATGCATTGGCATTTTTTGCCACAAACGAGAATACCGGCTGCAGAATGCCCGCATCATATGAGCCATACACATCATCACCGATTCCCGCATCTATCAATGCCTGCTTCACCGGTGCTCCCGGTGAGCTGACAAGTGCATAGTCAAGCACATCAAATGCCTGATAGAGCATCTCATCAAGCGAATCCCCTACCACACGGTTATAAGATAGATAAGTCTTATTCTCCTGTGAATCATCCATGGTAATTGAATACTGTGCCTCAACATTCTTTATTTCATCAAATGCAGGCTGTTTATTAATTTCTGAATTAACTTTTTTATAATCATACAGGCTCAGATATTCCTTATCCAGCCACTCAAGTCTCTCGACAACATCCATATCACCATACAGATAAATGTATGAATTGGATGGATGATAATACTTGTGATAGAAGTCCAGATATGCTTCATACGTAAGCTTAGGAATATACTCCGGATTACCGCCAGAATCCTTGCTGTAGGTATTGTCAGGGAAAAGTGAGCGGTAAATCTGGCTTGAAAGCACCTCATCCGGCGATGAATATGCTCCCTTCATCTCATTGTACACCACTCCGTTTATCTTAAGCTCGTCATCCTTACCTGTAAGCTCATAGTGCCAGCCTTCCTGCTTGAAAATCTCCTCGTACTTTGTGATATTCGGATTAAACACTGCATCCAGATACACATCCATGAGATTCTTAAAATCCTGATCATTGCAGCTGGCAACAGGATAAACTGTCTTGTCAGGGTATGTCATGGCATTTAAAAATGTATTGAGCGAGCCCTTTGCCAGCTCGATGAAGGGATCCTTTACAGGGAACTTCTTTGAACCACAGAGTGTGGTATGCTCAATAATATGCGGTACCCCCGTCTCATCCTCCGGCGGAGTCCTGAAGCCTATATAAAAGACCTTGTTATCATCATTATTTGATAAAATGGCAATCCTTGCACCACTTTTTTTGTGTCTCAGAATGAATCCATCCGACTGGACATCCTCCACTCTGTGCTCATCTAAAATCTCGTATTCAGCCAAATCGTGAATTGTCATCAATTATTCCTCCTAAAATGCGATGATGATAGTATACCACATTTTTACATATTATAGTTAAATTATAAGTATATTTACCACAAAAAATCTGTTAAAGTAATATTCTGCAACATCCGGCTTTAAAAGTCAGAGTCTATGCTCCTCTTTTGAATATTAACATCCATCTGTGGAAACGGAATTTCGATGTTATTTTTATCAAATGCTGTTTTAATTTCTTCTGTAAGCTGCCATTTTGTGTTCCAGTAATCCTCGTTCTTCACCCAGATTCTCGCACCAAGCTCTATTGCCGAATCCTGCAGCTCACTCACAAACACATTGCTCGGCTCATCGTGAAGCATCGTATCTGCTGATGTGACAACAGATTCCAGCACACTCTTTGCAAATGCTAAATCTGTGCTGTAGGATACTGTTACTCTCAAATCAAGCATCCTCTTATCCATCATAGATACATTTGTGATACACGAATCAGCAAGCTTTCCGTTTGGTATCATAACCATCTTGTTATCTATTGTCAAAAGCCTTGTATAAAACAGATTTATATCCTTTACAGTGCCCTCTGTACCACTTGAACCGTCAACTATGTAATCGCCCACGCCAAACGGCTTCATCAAAAGAATAAGCACGCCTCCTGCAAAATTTGACAGACTGCCCTGCAATGCCATACCTACAGTAAGTCCGGCAGAGCCAAGAACCGCTATAACAGAGCCGGTCGCCACTCCAAAGCCCGAAAGCAGTGCCATGACAAGGATAAAATACAAAAAGTATTTAATAACATTTGCTAGAAATGATGCCACTGCAGCGTCCATTCTGCTTTTATCAAATCCTTTTTTAATTATTTTCACAACTGATTTAATCACTTTAATACCAATAAGCAGTATCACAATCGCAACAACAAGCTGCACGAGAAAGCTGATAAGCGATGGCATATATTTCTCCAGATACGTCTTTACAATGCCCGGGTTTTCAATAACCTGCTGTACCTCGGTATTTGCAACCGGCACTGATACTTCACCAAGAATTTGTCTGATCATATAATCTCCTATATATCCTGTCTCTTATACACATCTCCGAGCCCACGAGACTGCAGCTAATCT
>ENA-OZVF01000830-OZVF01000830.1-human-gut-metagenome-genome-assembly--contig:-NODE-830-length-8652-cov-9.954868_pt1 | contig 8652 bp, 9 predicted proteins | sample MGYA00243449_ERZ654053 | MGnify/ENA primary metagenome ERZ654053 (study PRJEB26926, sample SAMN06165127) | human gut metagenome | biome: ENVO:00009003; feature: ENVO:2100002; material: ENVO:00002003... | reverse complement strand
AACATTTACTTGCCAAAATATCAAAAAGTTGTTATATTTAGAATACAGTTAAGAAAACGATGTGAAGAAGGAATTTAATGTTAGATAAAGAGGCTTTTTTCAAGAAATATTCTGTTCAGGAGTATTTTCAGAAATCAGGTTTGGATTGGAAAAATCTAGAGGATATTTACGATGATTATGTCCAGTATAGAAATACAGAATTAGACGGGCTTTGTGTAGAATTAGAAAATTTCCTAATGGAAAATTTTAATGTACACTCATCAAGCAATGGTGATATTCCGTTACATTCAATAAGAGGGCGAGTTAAGTCACCTGAACATTTGGTAGAAAAAATAATTCGTAAACGTGGGAAAGAGCATAGTTATAAGTACAAAGATATTGATGTATCCAATTATAAATCTATAGTAAGAGACTTAATTGGAATCCGCATTCTGGTTTTAGCTAAAGAGGAATGGGAAGGAATCTTTGATGAAATTGTGAGTCTATTTCCTCAGAATGATAGCTCTGATATTAGAATGGTAGAATCGCCTAAGGCATATACTAGATATGGTGATAGAGATATTTTTAAAGGTAAAATAGTTTCTGAGCATAGTAATAAAGGATATAGGTCACAGCATTATGTAGTATGCTTTAAAGGTGTTTACTGCGAAATTCAAGTGAGGACTTTATCTGAAGAGGTTTTTGGTGAATTTGATCATAAGGTAAAATATCCGTATCGTGATAACAATAAATTCTTGATTAGATATTCTAATACATTATCTCAATTATTAGACTCTGTTGATGAACTTATTTCCACATGTTTTCAGTTGAATGATTCTGGATGGGATATGTGTGATAAATATTATGAGAATGATAAATATATTGATTGGAAGAATATTGATCAGGAACAGAGACACAGTATGGATAGATCATCTGTTATACAGTGTAAAGATAATAAGATAGATATGAAACAGAGTGCAATTAACATTTTCATTAGGAAGGAATAGGTGTGAGAATATGATGGCTGTACGTGATAGAGCTAGTGAGTTGGTTCAGGAGGTTTGTAATGGGGATTATAAGATTGATAAGCTTCCAAATGCAGCGTATGATTTGAGAGATGAGCGTCAGGCTGCCTATTTTTCACATGCCAGAGAAAATATGAAAACTGATATTGCTCACATTATAATGTATGCTAATCAGCAGATTTATGATTAGATATTTGTGAGAGGTAATGATGGACGATAAAGATAAGATTACAAATTATAGCCAGTTTTTAAAAGGTGAACAAAAGGACAAATTTCAATCAAGATTAGAAGAACTCATAAAGACAGCCAATAAATTTATTGATGAGGCTGGATATAGTGAATATGTCAGGTGCGATGAGCGGATTATGATGAATGCTTTATTGGATTATACTGCAGATGTGCATAGATTAAAGGATTTTCATGATATAGAACTCATTAGGACAGAGAAGATTGCGGCATACACTGTATCATGGATTATCAGGCGTAAACCATTACAGTTCTTTAAGTATCCTGAGAAGGAAAAAGATATATTCGTGAATGAACGTTTTGCGGCATATCTTATAATTAATGAATGTTTATCTGACGATGAACGAAAGTATATTCCTGAACAATATCAGAAGAAGTTTATTGAGTATACAGACTTATTATTATACTATTTGAAATATAGAGAATGTAATCCGCAGGTATTGGAATTAGCTATTGAATCTTTTAAAATGGGTATGATTGTGGAATAAATAATGGGGCTGTCGCACTAAGTAATTAGTGCGCAGCCTCTTTTTGGTGCAAAAAAAATACAGCCGGTCTTCGAAAAGCCCGGCTGTTGGTGTAAAATATAAGTATGCGAAAACCTATATTTTTACAAAAGAATTATACTTTGTATGAAGAAGGATATCAACTAAAACTTCCTTTAAATTTGGAAACAATCATTCCGGAAGATGATTCTGTGCGATTACTAAGTCAGTTTGTGGAGGGAATGGATTTGACTGACCTGTATTCTACCTATGAAAGAATAAATTCAGTATCGCCAAGAACACTTCTGAAGATTGTACTTTACTCTTACATGAACGGGGACTATTCTTCTCGTTCTATGGAACTGAATTGCAAAAGAGATATCAATTTCATGTTTCTTTTGGAAGGTATCCCAGCCCCAGATCATGCAACATTTGCACGGTTTCGAAGCATCCATTTCGCGCCTTGTTCCAAGCGTATTCTTGCTGAAATGTCAAATACTCTTTATGATCTTGGTGAAATTTCAGGCGAAACCATTTTTATTGATGGTACAAAAATCGAAGCCAGTGCGAATAAATATACTTTTGTCTGGAAGAAAGCAGTGACAAAAAATCAGGCAAAGCTCTTACAAAAACTTGCTGATTTTGTAGCTGAGTGTGAACAACTTTATGATTTGAGAATTGTTTACGGAAATACAATCAAGATAAAGCATGTGAAAAGGTTGCGCAAAAAATTGTATGCATTAAAAGAAGCGGAACATGTGGTGTTTGTTCATGGAACTGGCAAAAGAAAAACTCCGCTCCAAAAAAGTATTGAGACTCTAGAAGACTACCTAGAGCAGCTTAAAAAATATAATCACCAGATACATATATGTGGAGAACGCAACAGCTATTCCAAGACAGACCATGATGCCACATTTATGCGAATGAAGGAAGATGCTATGGGAAATGGACAGCTGAAGCCAGCTTACAATCTCCAACATGGTGTGGATTCCGAATACATCACATGGCTTACTATCGGGCCACAGCCTACAGATACTACAACCCTGATTCCATTTTTGAAAGACGCTCAGGAACATTTGAAATTCAAATATAAAAACATAACGGCAGATGCCGGATATGAAAGTGAAGAAAACTATCTATTTTTGGAATCAAATGGACAACTGTCTTACATAAAACCTGCCAACTACGAAATTTCTAAAACTCGTAAATACAAAAATGATATTGGAAAAATTGAAAACATGGAGTATGATTCTGCGACGGATACCTATATCTGCCGGAATGGAAAAAAGTTAGAGAGGGAACGTGTCTGCCATGTAAAAAGCAAAACCGGCTATGTAAGTGAAAAAACGATTTATAAATGTGAGGACTGTAACGGATGTCCGTATAAGAGTGAATGTATCAAGGGCAACAACTGTAAAACACCTATGGAAGAAAGGACAAAAACTCTTCAGGTTGCAAAAACATTTTTGGAACAACGAAAAGAAGATTTGGAACGGATTCTTTCCGAGGAAGGAATTCTTTTCAGAACAAATCGGAGCATACAGGCAGAGGGATCTTTTGGCGATTTGAAGCAGGATATGCAGTTTCGAAGATATTTAAGCAAGGGAACTTTAAATGTACTTGCAGAAAGCACACTGCTTGCCATGGCAAAAAACATAAATAAACTTCATAATAAGATTCAAAACGAAAGAACCGGAACGCATTTGTTCCCGATAAAAAGTGCTTAAATTTAGGCTTTCCAAAATGAAATTTTAAGCCATCCAAAATGGCTTGTTAAAGTGCGCTCTTATTATTGAGTAACATGGTAAATCCATGATTTTTGGTGAGATTTGTTCTTAAAACAGCAAAAATGAAGCTGCCGCTTCACGATTTATTAATCGTTAAAGCGACAGCCCCATATTATTATGTGGACAAGACAAGGCTTATTGAGCAGCGTGTATATTCCGTTCCAAGTGAACCACTGTAAGCGCAAAATAATTCGACGGATTGCAACAAGTTAATTATCAACTCATAATAAGTATCAGGAAATGCTAGTATTTTACTATACTTATGTTTGCTAGATGCTGGCATTTTACTCTGATTATTATGAGGTAAAAGCTATGAGAGCACCAAGAGTACCAGTCGAAGAACAATACCGCCTGATCATGGAATGCCGCAAAAGCGGACTGTCTGATCATCAGTGGTGTTTAAACAATGACATTAATCCAGGCACCTTTTACAACTGGGTTAAGCGTCTCCGCAAGAATGGCTGCGGAGATATTCCTGAGAAAAATCAGCTGTCAACTTATGAACATTCTCATCAGGAAGTTGTAAAAATTGAGATGAATTCCATTTCGGTTCCCACTGACATGAATAAAAATACTGATACAGCCGCAATGGAGTTAATGATTGGAAACATGAATCTGCGCATTTCAAACGAAACGGATCCACTGCTTCTTGCTAAAACAATCCAGATACTTGCGGAGCTTTCATGCTAGGCGATATAACAGCTGCCGGCGAGCTTTATATTGTGACTGGGTATACCGATATGAGAAAGTCGATCGACGGACTATGTGCAATCGTTGAAGACCAGCTTCACATGGATCCAAGACGCAGTGCTCTTTACCTGTTCTGTGGAAAACGCTGTGACAGGGTAAAGGCACTTCTATGGGAAAACGATGGCTTTGTACTCCTGTATAAACGAATGGAAGTAAAAGGCAGGTTCCGCTGGCCACGTTCAAGTCAGGAAGTGCGTCAGCTTACATGGCAGCAATTCGATTGGCTTATGTCAGGTCTTGAAATCGAACAGCCCAAAGCATTTAAAACGCCGTGAAGCCTTGAAAATAGCTGACTTGAAAAAGTAAATTCCAGTGCAAGAGTGGATTCCATCGTGATTTAAATTTTGCTGATTTAACGAGAAATTTTTAGACTTAATCTCTCGTTTTCTGCTATAATTAATGCAACTTATCGAAATTTTCTCGATTTCAAGGCATGCTAAATGTGCTACTGGAATTCGGTGTGCTAGACTAAATTCCACCAGCCGCATCTTAAAAATGTGAAAAGTTTACATCCAGTCTGACAGCAGATTTCGATTAGTTTTATTAATGGTTAAAGCGTATCAGCTTAGGCGTCAGATTAACCTTATCTGGTTCAATCGGCTTAAGCTGAAATGCTTTTAAGATATCTTCACCAAGCGTTTCTAATGCAACTTCATATGGTGTCCTTCCACTGAGGATTTCTCGCGGAGTGGAGTTGATGTGGTTTACGATGAGATTCACATCCCATTGTGTTAAGAATTCAAAAGAAGTTCCTTTCGGTAAAACCATACGAAGCATTGTGTGTGCTTGTTCTATAGCGCCTTTTTGTCCGCTGCGCATTGGATCACAATAGTAGATGCTGCTTCTCTGGATTCCCTGAATGCCTGTCTCAAGGCTTACCGGATCTCCGAATTCGGAACCTCTATCAGTCAATATATTTTCAAAAACGGATATAAATTCATATGTGCCCAGGCGCTTCTCTAAACGGTCAAAGGTAAGTCTTACAGCACCTTTGGTACATCTGTTAAGTAAAAAGGCAAGAAATAGCTTTTCTTTCGTAAAAAACAGTGTCAGGAGAGTCTTGTTTGATTCTCTTGAGGAATGGACTGTATCCATTTCCACAAAAGACGACAGGTCTAATGAACAAAAGTCAGAGTAGGTTCTGTGTGTAAAAACAGAACGATCAGTGATTTGTGTTTTATGGCACTTTCGCGGTTTGAATTTTGCCTGTCTTTTCAAATCAATATTTCTTGCTGTGAAGAGTCCTTTGTCAATGTATGTGTACATAGAACGGACAGACATATCCAGTTCCGGGTGATTTGTAAGGATTTGATAAGGGGATTGCCCCTGCTCAATTAATGGAGATATGATCTGGTCTTTCTGATGGAGCTGGTGCTTGGTCATATTTATTCCAGAACGAGAAGATATCAGCAGTTCACGATATTTTCTGTCAGCAGCACGGCCGTTGTAATAGTATTTATGTGCAATCGTGCAGTGATTTATCTTTTTCGTGCAGCCATTGCAAACATATGGCGCTTTGTCCAATCGTTTACATCGTTCTTTTTCAAAGTCCTTGCAGGTCTGATTACATGTAGGACATGAGGCACATTTAATGCCACAGAGAAGGATTTTTCCACAGGCATTGGTCTTTTGACAATGGTAACGATGAATGCAAAAGTTCTTTGCGTTATAAAAAGTACCTTTGTGATACCAATCTGAAAGCCGATGAGCACGGACTTCTTTAGATATAGTTGTTGGATCTTTACATAGAAATGCTGCAATGTCTTTAAAGGGAGTCCCTTTTGCCAGTTCATTTTCAATATAGATACGATCATTTAAAGTAAGGTGTTTCTGGTTTCCTGGTATATATTTACTCATAATGATTCTCCTTCTACTGCTGTCAGAAGGAGTCATAACCATAACATGGTTGTATGAAAGAGTAAATATCTACTGTGCGAGAGTAAATTCCATCACCCCATTGGGCGGTGGAATTTAGAAATTCATTTTAGGTTCTTCCGCAATTGTCCGTTTTTCTCTTTTTATATTATCGGAAATATAGTATAATTAACATATCAAAAGATATGAGGGAGGAAGTCAAATGCCAGGTTCATACGGTACATTATGTATAAATAGTTTTTATCCTGAAACTGAATTAAATATAACGGAGATTCAGGAATATGAAAAACAGATTTTAATACGAATGAAATCAATCTCCAAGGATTGCAGGTGCCCGAAATGTGGCTGTATAACAGATAAATATCATGGAACTTATATTCGTAAAGTACAGGATCTTCCTATTTTAGGGAAGATGGTTCAACTTGAGATTTGCTCTCATGAATATGAATGTATAAACGATGGCTGTGAAGTAACAACGTTTGCTGAAACATTTGATAATTTTCTTAATACTTATAGTCGTATGACAGAACGATGTGCTGATTTTATCTGTACACTAGCAATGGAATCTAGCTGCGAAGGTTGCGCACGTATTTGTAAGGCACTTGGTATTAAAATCAGCGGGGATACTGTTATAAGACTGCTTTTGAGAAAATATGAAGTTCTTCCCGGACCAGAGGTGGGCGATGTGATCGGTGTGGATGATTTTGCATATAAAAAACGACATACATATGGAACTATTATCGTAAACGAAGAAAATCATGAACCAATTGCGTTGTTAGATGGAAGAAATGGAGATACACTAAGAGATTGGCTTAGGAATAATAAACATATAAAAGTAGTCACTCGTGATCGAGCGAGTGCATATGCAAAAGTAATATCAGAAGAATTACCCGATGCTATGCAGGTAGCAGACCGGTTTCATTTACATCAAAATTTATTAGAGGCAATCAAAAAGGCACTGAATCATGAAGTTCCAGCAACAGTAAACATTCCTCATGCTGAACAGTCGGCAATTATAGAAGAAGCATGTAAAAAAAATCGAATCTGATGTGGATAACTCTTCTGTTTTTTCAGAAAAACGGTATAAAATGATCTGCCAAATACAGGAATTTTTAAGTGAAGGTTGTAGCTATCGTGAGATAGCAAAGCGGATGGGAGTAGGGCGAAATACGATTGCAAAATATCGAGAAGGCGATCCGAAAAAATTAAGTATGTACGGAATCCGGCAGAGTAAATTAGACATATTTTACGACTTCATTATTCAATGTCTGGTTTCCCAATGGAGTAAAAGCAAAACAATAAAAGAAATATATGCAAAAGGATATACAGGTTCAAAGAGTAACGCCTTTGAATACTTGTGTAAAATAGAGCAAAAAGAAAACAAATATTTTGAGGTGCAACCATATATCCAAACAATGACAGAAGGATTAAAATACAGAACAGGTAGTATCGGAAAAGAAAAGGACTATATTACACGTGAAGGGATATTCCGATATATGTGGATGAATACAGAATTAACAGTAGCACACAAAAACTATATTTATGTTCAGTATCCTGCGGTCTGGGAACTTCATTGTTGCATAAAAGAGTTTCGAAATATTTTTAAAAAGCGAAATGTTCCACTACTATACTTATTCATAGAAAAATATTGCAAAAGCACGATTAAAGCAGTGAAGAGTTTTGCCGAAGGACTAAAAAGAGATATAGTTGCGGTTGAAAATGCCGTAGCCTATGACTATAGTAATGGTTTTGTAGAAGGGACAAACAGTCGATTAAAAATGATAAAACGAACAATGTATGGACATTGTAGAAAACAATTATTAGAGGCAAAACTTAGATATGTTGGGAAATTCAAAAACGGATAATTGCGGAAGAACCCGCCACACAAGAATATTCATTTTAGAGAAACTTCGTAACAAATATATCCCCCCCCCACCCGAGGGGATGACCACTGAACTTGTAAAGGGCATGACCGATTCTGCTTTACTGGACATGCACTACTTTTTAACTGAAGATGATGACTGGGACGGTGACGAACCAGAAGAAGGCTTTTATATAGACATCTTTCAATAACCGTCCGCTTTTTTCATGCCTCTTTTACGCGGGCTTTTTTATCCGTAATTTCTCCGTTAGAAGAAATTTCCTATTATACAAAAAATAGCCCAATTACTCGAGCTATTTTCCATCATTATTCTATTCAATCGGCAAAATCAATACTGCATAAAATTTTTTATCTTCCGTGTAATAACTAAAACTTCCATTATATTTTTCTGCAGTTTTTGCTATACTCTTTAAACCTATACCATGAATACCTTTTTCTTTTTTAGTAGTTTGAACTACTCCATTCTTCTCTATTATATCTTCTCCATAGTCATTAACCACTTTAATTATGCACATCTTTCCTTTCTCGTGCATAAACATTCTAAAAAAAACTGACGGAGCATCCACTTTGCCTGCTGCCTCAAATGCATTATCTAATACATTACCCAATATTGATACTATATC
>ENA-OZVF01000788-OZVF01000788.1-human-gut-metagenome-genome-assembly--contig:-NODE-788-length-8954-cov-5.281492_pt1 | contig 8954 bp, 6 predicted proteins | sample MGYA00243449_ERZ654053 | MGnify/ENA primary metagenome ERZ654053 (study PRJEB26926, sample SAMN06165127) | human gut metagenome | biome: ENVO:00009003; feature: ENVO:2100002; material: ENVO:00002003... | reverse complement strand
TACGAGATTAGCTGCAGTCTCGTGGGCTCGGAGATGTGTATAAGAGACAGACAGAGGTGAGATTGCCTTGCGCGTCATGCGTTCGTGCCGGGAGATGGGACTGCTTACGGTTGCGGTCTTCTCCGAGGCCGACCGTACCTCTCATCATGTGGCATATGCCGATGAGGCTTATCCGATAGGACCGGCCGTGGCAAAAGAGAGTTATCTGAATATTGAAAAAGTGATTGCCACGGCAAAGCGATGCGGTGCCGATGCCATCCATCCGGGTTACGGCTTTTTGTCGGAGAACTCGGAGTTTGCACGCCGTTGCAAGGAGGAAGGGATTATCTTTATCGGTCCCGCTGCCGAGACGATGGAGGCGATGGGCGACAAGATAGCTGCCCGCAAGCGAATGATTGCGGCAGGCGTACCCGTGGTTCCCGGAACGGAACAACCTTTGCAGAGTGCCGAAGAAGCCGTGCGCATCTGCAACGAGATAGGTTATCCCGTGATGCTGAAGGCGTCTATGGGTGGCGGTGGTAAAGGTATGCGCCTTATCCATAACGAGAGCGAAGTGGTGGAAGCCTACAACACGGCACGCTCCGAGTCCATGTCCTCCTTTGGAGACGACACGGTCTATCTGGAAAAGTTCGTGGAAGAACCCCACCACATCGAGTTCCAGATATTGGGCGACAACCACGGCAACGTCATCCACCTCTTCGACCGCGAATGCTCCGTGCAGCGTCGCAATCAGAAGGTGGTAGAAGAAAGCCCGTCACCCTTCCTTACGCCGGAATTGCGCCGGGAGATGGGGGAGAAGGCGGTTGCCGCAGCCAAGGCAGTAAACTACTCCGGTGCAGGTACCATCGAGTTTCTGGTAGACAAGAACCGTCGGTTCTACTTCCTCGAAATGAATACGCGCTTGCAAGTAGAGCACCCCATCACGGAAGAAGTGGTAGGCGTGGACCTGGTGAAAGAGCAAATCCGCATTGCTAACGACGAGGTGCTGCACCTCAAGCAGGAGGAACTGTTCCAGCGCGGCCATGCTATAGAGTGCCGCATCTGTGCCGAAGATACGGAAAACAACTTCATGCCGTCTCCCGGTGTCATCAAGCAACTGACGGAGCCGAACGGAATCGGTGTGCGTATAGACAGCTATGTGTACGACGGCTATGAGATTCCCATCTACTACGACCCTATGATAGGTAAGCTCATCGTATGGGCAACCACCCGCCAGTATGCCATCGAGCGTATGCGCCGTGTGCTCTACGAGTACAAGATTACGGGCGTAAAGACCAACCTTGCCTATCTGAAGCGCATCATGCACGTGCCCGACTTTGTGAAGGGAGAGTACAACACCCTCTTTATCGAGAAGAACGCCCGCATGCTGGTACGCACCAACACTGCCAACGAAGAGTTGGAGAACATAGCCATGATAGCTGCCTATATGGACTATCTGGTTAATCTGGAGGAGAATGTTTCGGCACAGCTACCCGATGCCCGCCCCATTAGCCGTTGGAGGGAATTTGGCTTGCAGAAGGGAGTGCTCAGGATTTAAGGAATGGATAATTGATAATGGATAATTAATAATGGAAATACATATAGGAGACCGTATCGCAGACATTACCCTGGTGGGTAAGGAAGGGAATAAGGTACAACTTACCATTGACGGAAAGCCCTACGAAGTGGACATTGTGATGGCAGAGAACGGAAGTTGCTCCATCCTGCACAACGGAAACTCGTTCAACGCAGGCCTTGTGCGCGGCGAGGGCGGCAAGAGTTATGACATCAGCATGCTCCAGCGTTCCTTTCATGTGGACATCGTGGACACGCAAGCCAAGTATCTGCACATGAAGAAAGGAGCCGACGAGAAGCAGGGCGACAAGATTCTGGCGCCGATGCCGGGCAAGGTAGTGAGCATCCCCGTCAAGGTGGGCGACCGACTGGCTGCCGGAGACATTGCCGTGGTGCTGGAAGCCATGAAGATGCAGAGTAACTATAAGGTAAATGCCGACTGCATCGTCCGCAACATCCTCGTGAGCGAGGGCGAACCGGTAAATGCCAACCAAGTATTGATTGAATTGGAGTTGATAAAGGGGGAATAATCCCGAGTCGCATTCAGTCCGTATATTATAAATCACTAAATTGTAAATGCAAATATGAACAGAGAAGAAATATACCGCCAGTTTGAGGAACTGGACAAACGTGCCTCGCTGGGTGGGGGCGTAGACAAGATAGAGAAACAACACGCCTCCGGCCGCATGACTGCCCGCGAACGTATTGAGATGCTGCTGGACAAAGGCTCGTTCAATGAGCTGGACAAGTTCGTGAACCACCGTTGCACCAACTTCGGCATGGAGAAGAAACAGATTGCCGGAGACGGCATGGTGTCCGGTTACGGAAAGATAGACGGCCGCCTTGTATTTGTCTATGCCTACGACTTCACGGCGCATGGCGGTTCGCTCAGCGAGACGAATGCCGCAAAGATTGTGAAGGTGCAGCAGCTTGCCCTGAAGAACGGCGCTCCCGTCATTGCCCTCAACGATTCGGGCGGCGCACGCATCCAGGAAGGTGTGAACAGCTTGGCAGGCTATGCCTCCATCTTCTATCAGAACACCATTGCGTCGGGTGTCATTCCGCAGATATCCGCTATTCTGGGTCCGTGTGCCGGTGGGGCATGCTACTCTCCGGCGCTTACCGACTTTATCTTCATGGTAAAGGAGCAGAGCCACATGTTTATCACCGGTCCGGACGTGGTAAAGACCGTGACCCACGAGGAGGTGGACAAGGAGGAACTGGGCGGTGCCTATACGCATAGCAGCAAGAGCGGCGTTACTCACTTCATGTGCAATACGGAGGAGGAGACACTGATGAGCATCCGCGAGCTGCTGAGCTTCCTGCCGTCCAACAATATGGAGGATGCTCCCTTCACTCCCTGCTCCGACGATATCCATCGCCGGGTAGAGACGCTTCAGACCGTCATTCCTGAGGACCCGAACATGCCCTATGACATCAAGGATATTATAGAACCGGTGCTGGACAACCAGTACTTCTTCGAAGTGATGCCTCACTTTGCCAAGAACGTCGTTATCGGTTTCGGTCGTCTGAACGGGCGTTCGGTAGGTATCGTGGCAAACCAGCCTGCCTATTTGGCGGGTGTGCTCGATATTGATGCCAGCGACAAGGCGGCACGTTTCATCCGTTTCTGCGACTGCTTCAACATCCCGCTGATAACCTTCGAAGATGTTCCCGGCTTCTTGCCCGGAACGATGCAGGAGCACAACGGCATCATCCGCCACGGCGCCAAGATTGTCTATGCCTATGCCGAGGCCACCGTGCCCAAGATAACGCTGATTACCCGCAAGGCATACGGCGGCGCCTACATCGTGATGTCCAGCAAACCGACGGGTGCCGACGTGAACCTGGCTTATCCGCAGGCGGAAATCGCCGTGATGGGTGCCGAGGGTGCGGTGAACATCCTCTACCGTAAGTCCTCTGCCGAAGAGAAGCAGGAGATTATCAAGGAGTATGAAGACAAGTTCTCCAACCCTTACCGCGCCGCCGAGCGTGGCCTCATAGATGAGGTCATCATGCCGCGCGATACCCGCTACAAGCTGGTGCAGGCATTGGAGATGGCGCACAACAAGAATCAGAGCAATCCACCGAAAAAGCACGGCAACATGCCTTTATAATAGTAGTTATTTTTTATGTGTGAAATGCGTATCCCCGGAGAAGTGATTTCTGTGGGGATACACTTTTTAAATAGAGAATTAAGAATTAAACAATAAGGCTGAAAAGTAAAAACTAAAGATAGAAACTATGGAACTATTAAGAAACCTCTTTGAGGGTTATCCCAATCTTTGGGGCGGAGGAGTGGCACACTCTGTCCTGATTCTGTCCCTGGTCATCACCTTCGGTATCATGCTGGGCAAGTTGAAGGTGGCAGGCATCTCGCTGGGTGTCACCTGGATTTTGTTTGTGGGCATTGTCTTCGGACATTTCGACATGAACCTCGACGAACATCTGCTGCACTTCCTGAAGGAGTTCGGCTTGATACTGTTTGTCTATTCCATCGGTCTGCAAGTAGGACCGGGATTCTTCTCCGCTTTCAAGAAGGGCGGACTTACGCTGAACATGGTAGCAATGCTTTCCGTCTTCCTCAGCGTGGTTATCACCATTGTGTTGCACTTTGCCACCGGAATTCCCATTACTACGATGGTGGGTATCTTGTCCGGAGCCGTGACCAATACCCCCGGTCTGGGTGCTGCCCAGCAGGCAAACAGTGACCTCAACGGGGTGGATGCTCCGGAAATCGCACTCGGATATGCCGTTGCCTATCCGTTGGGTGTAGTGGGCTGCATCCTGGCGCTGCTTGCCTTGAAGTTCTTCATGCGGATTAACACCAAAAAAGAAGAGGAGGATGCCGAGCACGGGCTGGGCCATCTGCAGGAGCTGACCGTGCGTCCCATATCGGTAGAGATACGCAATGAGGCAATAGACGGCAAGCGGATCAGAGATGTGAAACCATTGTTGAACCGTGCGTTTGTCATCTCCCGCATCCGGCACACCGGCAGTCAGGAAACAGAACTGGCGAATGCCGATACGGTGCTGCACATGCAGGATGAAATTCTGTTCATTGCCAACCCGAAAGATGTGGAGGCCATTGTTGCCTTCTTCGGAAGAAAAATTTCGGTGGAGTGGGAACGGGAGGACAAGAACTTGATTTCACGCCGCATCCTCATCACCAAGCCGGAACTGAACGGCAAGTCTCTGTCTCAGCTCAAGATACGTAACAACTTCGGTGCCTGCATCACCCGTATCAACCGTTCGGGCGTGGATCTGGTGGCAACTCCCCACTTGCAGTTGCAGATGGGAGACCGTGTGACGATTGTAGGCAGTGAGCTTGCCGTGAGCCATGCGGAGAAGGTATTGGGAAACTCGCTGAAGCGTCTCAACCATCCAAACTTGATTCCTATCTTCCTGGGTATTGCCCTGGGATGTATCTTGGGCAGTCTGCCGTTCATGTTCCCCGGCATTCCCCAACCCGTGAAACTGGGACTGGCCGGCGGACCGTTGGTGGTTTCCATCCTCATCAGCCGTTTCGGGCCTCAATATAAGCTGATAACCTACACGACGATGAGCGCCAATCTGATGATACGCGAAATCGGTATAGCTTTGTTCCTGGCCTGCGTGGGGTTGGGTGCAGGAAAGGGATTCATCGATACCATTATCTACGAAGGCGGCTATGTGTGGATTGGCTATGGGGCCATCATCACGGTCGTTCCGTTGCTGGTGACAGGATTCATGGGGCGCTATTTCTGGAAGCTGAACTACTATACGCTGATAGGTGTGCTGTCCGGAGCTAACACCAATCCGCCTGCATTGGCCTATTCCTCGGACTTGACATCCTGCGATGCCCCTGCGGTGGGATACGCCACAGTCTATCCGCTGGCTATGTTCCTGCGGGTGCTGACGGCTCAGTTGCTGATACTGGCGTTGGCGTAGTTTCACCATAGATAATCTATGGTACATAGGTTGATTTGATAACAAGTAATGTAAAGAGAGCTAACAAGTAATGTCAGGCAGCTTTACATTACTTGTTATTTTTGTTTGTAGTATTCCTCCGCTTGCGTCAGTGTCTCCGGTTTGCCGATGTCGAACCAGCGGAATCCTTGCAGCGGATAGCCTTGTATATGCACCTTTGTGCAGGCGGACAAGTAGAAAGGAATGATGGAGAACTTGCCGTTCCACTGCCCATCGTCCATCAGGTGGAAGAGGGAGGGGGAGATGATGTGGATACCTCCGAAGGCGAGTTCCCGGTACTTCGTTTCCCGGTAGTCGAAGCCTGCCGGTTTCACCTCTCCGGTGGACTTGTTTATCCAGCCGTGCAGGTGGTAGTCGTCGTCAAAAAGGAGATAGCGGGTAGTCTTGCGCTCGCTCACAAGCAGGGTAGATTCCGCATCACTTTCCAGATGGTGGCGGTAGAGACCTGCAAGGTCAATGTCCGTCAGAATATCCGCGTTGTGCACCAGGAAAGGTTCTTGTCCGTCCAGAAAGGGGCGTGCCTTTTTGATGCCTCCTCCGGTGTCGAGCAGCATGCCGCGTTCGTCGCTGATGTGAATCTCCGTGCCGAAGTTGTCGTGGGCACGGAGGAAGTCGATAATCTGCTCCCCGAAGTGGTGGATATTGACCGTTATCTCGTTGAATCCTGCTTCCTTCAACCGCAGTATCACCCGTTCCAGCATGGGCTTTCCTGCTACGGGAACGAGGGCCTTGGGCATGTTGTCCGTCAAGGGGCGCAACCGGGTGCCCAGGCCGGCGGCGAAAATCATGGCTTTCATATTGGCATATTCTCACATTAGCACATTAAACTTTGGCCTTAAACGTCTGTTCAATATTCTGTTCTCTATGTATCAGGTTCACTTGCACGCCGAACTTCTTGTGCAGATGTTCCGCCAAGTGTTGTGCCGAGTACACGGAGCGGTGCTGTCCACCGGTGCAGCCGAAGCAGACAGACAGATTGGTGAAGCCGCGTTCCATGTAGCGCTTCACGGAAGCGTCGACAAGGGCGTAGGCATGCTCCAGGAATACGGCTATCTCGCCGTCGTCTTCCAGGAAGCGGATAACGGGTTCGTCCAGTCCCGTGAAGGGTTTGTAACGCTCGTACTTGCCGGGGTTGTTCACAGCGCGGCAGTCAAAGACGAAACCTCCTCCGTTGCCCGTGGAATCTTCGGGGATACCTTTTTTGTAGGCAAAGCTGGTGACTTTCACCACGAGGCGACGCTTTTGCAGGTCGTCTGTAAACTGTTTCAGATCGGTGAGTTCGCGCAGAATCCGGCAGAGGTAGGGATATTCTGGATAAGGTTCTTGGAGCAGTTGGCGAAGGTTCTCGATGGCGAAGGGGACACTTTGTATGAAGTGGGGCTTCTTCTCGAAGTAACCGCGGAAACCATAGGCACCCAGCACCTGCATGGTGCGGAACAATACGAAGTGGCGAAGCTGGGCATAGAAATAAGCCTCGTCCACGGGCTGGTACTTGCGCAGGGCGTCGATGTATTCCTTCAGCAACTCTTGGCGCAGGCTGTCGGGATAGTTTGCTTTGGCCTGCCACAAGAAGGAGGCAACGTCGTAGTAGACCGGACCTTTGCGTCCGCCCTGGAAGTCGATGAGCCACGGTTCGCCGTCCTTTATCATAACGTTACGGCTCTGGAAGTCGCGGTACATGAAGGTGGCGGAGCTGCTACGGAGCAACACGTCTGCCATCTTCTGGAAGTCGTCCTCCAGCCGGTCTTCCTGGAAGTCCATTCCCGTAGCCTTGAGGAAGCAGTATTTAAAGTAGTTCAAGTCCCACAGAATGCTGCGGCTATTGAACTCTGCCTGCGGGTAGCAGTAGGAGAAGTCCATGCCGTCGGCTCCGGCAAACTGTACGGCGGGCAGCAGACGGATGGTCTTGCGCAGCAACTGTTTCTCTTCCTCACCGAATACGCTGGTCTTGCGGCCTTTCTCGATGGCATTGAATAGGAGCGAGTCGCCCAGGTCTTCTTGCAGATAATAGATATCATCTTCGGAGCGGATGAACACTTGCGGTACGGGCAGTCCTTTCTGGCGGAAATGTTCTGCCATGTAGAGGAAGGCGCGGTTCTCCTCCACAGACTCTCCGCTGACGCCGATAAGTGTAGGACTTCCGATGAGGCGGAAGTAACGGCGGTTGGAGCCGGAGGAGGGGAGTTCGTCAATCTGTTCCGGTTCGTGTCCGGTATGTGCGATGTAGAGTTTCTTAAGTTCTTCGGTTATCATGGTGGTATGTTTTATTTTCGCAGCTAAGATAAAACTTTTGTCGGAGATATGCTTACCTTTGCAGGAGGAAAATATTTAATTTGATAGCTTCATAATGGATTCCATTCCTCAGTTTCTCATAGCCGCCCCTACATCGGGCAGTGGAAAGACCACCGTCAGTCGTGGACTGATGGCATTGTTTGTGAAGAAAGGTCTGAAGGTGCAGCCTTTCAAGTGCGGTCCCGATTATATAGATACTAAGTATCACGAGGCGGTATGCGGCCGTCCTTCCATCAATCTGGATACTTTCATGGCATCTCCGGAGCATGTCCGCAGTCTGTATGCACGCTATTCGGCAGATGCTGATGTTGCCGTGGTCGAGGGGATGATGGGCATGTGCGACGGATACGACCGCGACCGGGGCTCGTCGGCAGAAGTGGCTCGGCTCTTGGGTATTCCTGTGGTGCTGGTGGTTGATGCCAAGTCGGCTGCCTATTCCATGGCTCCTTTGTTGTCGGGGTTCATCAATTTCCGTCCGGATATACGTATTGCGGGGGTTATCTTCAATCGTGTCGGCTCGCCCCGCCACTACCGGATGCTGCAGGAGGTCTGTGAAGACTTGAACGTGACTTGTCTGGGCTATCTGCCCAAGCAGAAGGAACTGGAGCAGGAGTCACGCCATCTGGGGCTGGATTTCAGCCGTTCTAAGGAGACGGAGGGACTGGATATGCTGGCAGGCTTGCTGGAGGAACATGTGGACTGGGAACTGCTGCTCTCGACAACCGGGCTTCCATTGCCTGCGGCGGCAGTGAAGGAGAAGCCGGTACTATCAGAGCCGGGGAAGCTGCATGTCTCGGTAGCGCGCAACGAAGAGTCCTTTTCCTTCCTCTATGCGGAGCATCTGGATATTCTGCGCCGTATGGGCACGGTCACTTTCTTCAATCCGGAGCAGGACCGGGCTATTCCGCAAGAGACGGATTTGCTCTATCTGCCCGGCGGCTATCCCGAGAACCGTCTGGAGGAACTTGCCGGGGCAAGGCTTGCCAGGGAGTCTATCCGCAGCTATATAGAGGCCGGTGGCAGGACGCTGGCAGAATGCGGGGGGATGATATATCTTTCGCAGTCCGTTCTTTCTGATGGGGATACGGACCTGTCTCTTATACACATCTCCGAGCCCACGAGACTGCAGCTAATCTCGT
>ENA-OZVF01000781-OZVF01000781.1-human-gut-metagenome-genome-assembly--contig:-NODE-781-length-8978-cov-4.984758_pt1 | contig 8978 bp, 7 predicted proteins | sample MGYA00243449_ERZ654053 | MGnify/ENA primary metagenome ERZ654053 (study PRJEB26926, sample SAMN06165127) | human gut metagenome | biome: ENVO:00009003; feature: ENVO:2100002; material: ENVO:00002003... | reverse complement strand
GTCTCGTGGGCTCGGAGATGTGTATAAGAGACAGGTATTTGGACGATATGAATACTATGACTCATATCATAAGGCTGCTAAAGGTTTCAGCAAATATGAATGGACTAAAAAACAACGCATGGCCGTCGGTTTGAACTACTATCCTATGAAAGACATCGTAGTAAAAGCCGAATACTCAAAACGCTTCTTGAAAAGCCAGTATAATAACGAACCCTCTTTTTCATTGGGCATAGCTTATGCAGGATTTTTCATTAAATAAACCCGATTATTCATTTTTTAAAATTAAATAGGTATGAAAAGTTTGTTAAAAATCCCCTTACTTGTTGCTGTAGCAACAATGATGACTTGCAGTTTCAGCGCATGCAGTGATAACGATGATCCGACTCCGGATACCGGTACGTCTGAAACAGATGCAAAATTCGAAGCAATCGCAAAACAGTATCTTGATCACACGGTATATGTTACTTACAAGAACCTGGCTGATGAAACCGAACAGCTAGTAAAAGATTTACAAGCATTAAAAAGCAGCAAGACTGATGCAAATGTAAAAGCTACCTGCGAAACCTTCCTTGAAGCACGTGCATGGTGGGAAAAGAGTGAAGCTTTCCTGTATGGGGCAGCTACCGATTTCGGTATCGACCCGCATATTGACTCATGGCCTTTGGACTTGGACGGATTACAGACCGCACTGAAAAATACGGAACAGGTAGAAGCAATGGGTGGTGAAGACGGAGATATTTATGCCGGCGAGAAATTGGGTAATTCTTTATTAGGATTTCATGGTATTGAATACATCCTTTTCGAAGATGGTAGCCCCAAATCAGTTTCTAAAATCAGTGACTTACATCTGACTTACGCCGTAGCTGTAGCTGGTGATTTGCGTAACCGTTGCTGGCAGCTGGAACTTTCATGGAGAGGCGAAAGTGCTGTCAATGCCGACCGTGTCGCTAAAGTCGCAAATGAGTTAGAACTGCCTTACACTGTAAACAGTGGTGAATATTCTTATGGTGAGAATATGCTGAATGCAGGAAAAGCAGGTAGTACATACGCCAGCTGGACATTGGCCATGCAAGCTATCATTGACGGCTGCAAGACTATCGCAGATGAAGTAGGAACTTCTAAAATAGGAAAACCTTATAGCGGAGAAGACCCTGCTTATATAGAATCACCATACAGTCACAAGTCCATTCTAGACTTTTATGACAACATCATCAGTATTCAGAATGCTTACATGGGCGGTATAGAAAATGAACGTGACGAAACCAACTCACTACACAACTATATTGCTGGAGTAGATAAAGAACTGGATACAAAAGTTGTAAATGCCATAAACAATGCTCTTACCAAAATCAATGCCATGGCAGCTCCATTTGTAAACAATATTAAAGATCCAAGTGCAGGTGAAGCAATTAAAGCTTGTCAGGATCTTGATGCCATATTGTCTGATGTTAAAACAGCTTTAAGAAACAATTAAAAAGAACTGTTTACCCCAATGACCACAAAGGATCTGCAAGAGGGTGTCCGGAAAAGGTCTATTGTACTATCTTTTGCTGTAGATGGTGATTTTACATTCGCTCCAAGCACCGGCTTTGTGCTGCCGGATGTCCCCTCTACAACAGACATGATAGTGAAAAAGACCGGGGGAGGACAACCTTATGTAGATTCTTTGGTATATAAATTTGAAAAGTAACTAACTTTAAACATTCTTATATGAATAAGTTATTTAAAATACACTGGCTTGCTGCTCTATGCGGCCTTACAATGCTCTCGCTAACAGCCTGTAATGACGATGACAATCCGGAAAACAAATCTCCGGAAGTCAATCCTGATATCAACGTAAATGTAGAGACCTATGCAGGCGGAGAATTGGGTACAACCTTCAACAATTCCGCTTCTGCTTATGAAGATCCTACTCCTGCAACGGAAAATGCAGGTATGACCGACAAATTCAAATATGGGGAATATTTCTTTGAACGTTCTTATACGCAGAATTCCAAACCTTTCAATGGTTTGGGACCGCTTTATATCCGCAATTCATGTATGAACTGCCACCCCGGATACGGTCATGGCAAACGGGTAGACCGTTATCGTGCTGATGACTGGGGAAATGGATATCTACTTGTTGTGACCGATGGAAAGGATAACTACCTAAGTTCTTTAACGGGAATGCCTCAAACCAAAGCTGTAGCCCCTTTCAAAGCACCAATAGATGAAGATAAGATAAAAATAGACTGGCTGCCTTACACAGACGAATGGGGAAATAAATTTCCTGACGGAGAAACATACAGTCTGATCTATCCGGAAGTGACTATTCCTCAAGATGCATACTACGTACCTTTGGAGGCTACTTATAATCAAGTTGTCACCCCTGTCAACTACTCTGATGTAGTAGTTTTGCTGGAATCTACCATTGGTATCTACGGAACCGGATTACTAGATGCCATTCCCGATGATTCGTTGAAAGCAGAATATGCACGTCAGGAAAAAGCAGGTGTAAAATTGAATCCAGCCATCTTCGCAAACGGAGAGTGGACTTCACTCTATAAGGGACTTACAGGTAAACAATATCCCAAACGTTATACTTACGCTTTGACCAGATCTTCCATACAGGATGGTCCCGGTGCCAATGCAATCTGGAACATCACCAATGTTACCCGTAGTGACCGCCGTTATCACTACATGACTGACACGTATGCCAAAACAGCCTCCAAAGACCCGGATGTACAAAAAGATTTTTATAACTATTTCCCTGAATGGAAACAGACCGGTAATGTAGAACAAGATATATACAACTATCTGATGAATAAGGAACTTCCGGTGGAAATGACAGACGAAGATTATGTAAACTTCATGATATGGCACAGAGGACTGGCAGTTCCTGCCGCACGGAATCTGGATGACGAAACAGTTCAGAGAGGTCACAAATTATTCCGTGAAATAGGCTGTGCTACCTGCCATCGTCCGTCATGGACTACAGGAGACGATAATTATCCCGATCCGAACGGATACTTCAAAGATGGTGACAGCCGTCTGCCACGCCATCCACACCAAACTATCTGGCCATATTCAGATATGGTTCAGCACCGCCTGGAAATGAAGAACAATATCCGCACGGGATGGTGCCGTACCACTCCTCTTTGGGGACGCGGACTTTCCTTAATCTGTGCCGGACACAGCGACCGTTTGCATGACTGTCGTGCACGTAATGTCATTGAAGCCATTATGTGGCATGGAGCTTCAAATAGTGACGCACGCTGGAGCATTGACAAGTTCCGCGAACTCAGTAAAGAAGATCGTGACGCCATCGTCAAATTTATTGATGCCATTTAAGCAATGAAACAGATTGTCTCCCTCCTGAATCCTATCACCAATAATATGACAGGACATTCAGGGGGATGAGACAAATTCAAGATTCACCTTCTGGTTATCTTTCAGAAAATTATAACTACATGAAATTATTAAAACGAACTGCCTTCAGTCTGCTAGGCATATTACTTCTGATTCTTACTATAGCTACTATATTGGAAAAAATATATGGTACGGACTTTGTAAACGAGTATATCTACAGTTCCGTACCTTTTGTCATTTTATGGGGAGTAACCGCAATTACTTCCTTATTATACATCATAAAAAGCAAACTGCATCGTCAGCCTGTTATTTTTTTGCTTCATCTTTCTCTTCTCTTTATATTGGCAGGGGCATTCACCACATGGATATATGGAGAACAAGGCACTATGCGTGTCCGCCAAGGAGAACAACAGACCTCTTTCACCGATTCCAAAGGAATTTCCCACCAGCTACCTTTCAGCATCACACTAAACCAATTTGAAATTATTTATTACAAAGGAACCTTGGCTCCAATGGACTTTATCAGTCATATTTCAGTAGCAGACAAAGACTGCCACCGCCAGATACAGGGGAAGGTTTCCATGAATCATATATTTTCATACCAGCACTATCGCTTTTATCAATCAGGCTACAGTGAAGATAATGAAGGAAGCGTATTTAGTGTATCTCATGATCCTTATGGTATAGGAATCACTTATGCAGGATATACTTTATTGCTACTTTCCACCGTTTTCTTTTTCTTCAGCCCGCAAAGTCGGTTCCGCCAACTGCTGAAAAGCCCTTTGCTACACAGAAGCTTGACAGTCATCTTGCTTTTATTCGCATTCAGTCTCAACAGTAATTTTCTCAAAGCAAACAGTCCATCCCCCAAGGTGCTTCCGCGCGAAGTAGCCGAACATTTTGGAGATTTATATATTTTATACAACAACCGTATCTGTCCTTTACAAACCTTTGCCCGTGATTTTACAATCAAACTTTACGGTAGTTCCTCATATAAAGGACTGACACCAGAAGAAGTACTTACCGGATGGCTGTTTTATTATGACAGTTGGAAAAATGAGCCAATTATACGAATCAAGAGTAATGAAGCCCGTAAATTACTGGAAATAGAAGGGAATTACGCCAGGCTGAAAGACTATATCAGTACCATTAATGAATACAAGCTGGAAAAAATGATGAACCATATCCGTTCAGGAGAACAGGTGACTGACAAACGAGGCATAGAAGAAGCTGATGAGAAATTCAATATCATCAATTTAGTATGTACCGGTGCCATGATGAAAATATTCCCTTGTCGCAATATAGCCGGAAAGACATTGGAATGGTATTCGCAAAGCGACCAATTACCTCAAGATATGGATAATGACAAATGGGTATTCATTCGTAAATCTATGAGTTATGTAAACGAAATGATTGTGATGAAAAAGTACAATGATGCCTGCCTGTTATTAGAAAAAATCAAGAAATACCAGCAGAAAGAGTGTGACGGACTGCTTCCTGCAGATAATAAATTCAAGGCTGAGAAAATATATAATCAATTTGATTATAGCAAATCTGTCGCCATGGCATGTATTTGCATCGGCCTGATATGTTTTATCTATTATTGCCATTGCATGGCATCGCAAAAGAGAACAAGCCGGAAGGCAATCATAATATTGAATATTTTGCTATGGATTGTTTTTACCTATTTGTCGGCTGCTATCTGCCTGCGTGGTTATGTGAGCAATCATCTGCCATTGTCCAACGGCTTCGAAACCATGCAGTTCATGGCATGGTGTACGCTATTGCTCACTTTTCTGCTACAACGTAAATTCGCAATGTTGCTCCCTTTCGGTTTCCTGCTTTGCGGACTTACGCTGATGGTATCCATGCTGGGAGAATCAAACCCACAAATCACACAACTGATGCCGGTTCTGCAATCTCCATTATTGAGTATCCACGTAGTAGTTATCATGATCGCTTATTCGCTGCTGGCATTTATCATGCTGAATGGTGTAACAGCGGTCATACTCCACCAATCACAGAAAGAATGCAAAGAACAAATAGAACGATTGCAGATAATAAGCCAAATAATTCTTTATCCGGCAATTTTCTTACTCGCTATCGGTATTTTCATTGGTGCTGTATGGGCAAACGTATCATGGGGACGCTATTGGGGATGGGATCCTAAAGAAGTATGGGCCTTAATCACCATGCTGGTATATGCCTTGGCACTGCATCCGAGATCACTGCCATGGTTTCATCGCACCATGTTTTTTCATGTTTTCTGTATAACTGCTTTTATAACAGTACTGATTACTTACTTCGGAGTGAATTTTCTGTTAGGAGGAATGCATAGCTACGCAAACGGATAGCCCTCATCCATCAATGAAAAGCTATCCTTTCCGAAACAAATAGAAACCAACTTGGACAAAGAACCTGAAACACTATAAAAAAAGGAAATTACCCCATAAAAGAAGCACTCCCCGCGAATCACTTCGCAGGGAGACTACTAACTAATAACTAACTTGTGGTTTACGTAATTTTTATATGACTTATTTACAATGCAAAGATAAGGTTTGCCATCTGTCTGTGCAATCCATGATATAGGTATTCTGGACAGTCAGACATCCCTATTTATAACTATAATAAACGAAAGTAGAAAAGGTATCTATCAAAATCATTATTTGTAGGTATTGTCTGAGATTATTAAATGTTGCAATTTTGCCAAAAAGAATTTATCTTATTATACCGTAACCATTGATGTGGAGTTCTCTCTATTATTATTTCTCTGTAATGTTAGTCACAAAAGAGAGACTATAAAACCTTGTTCCAGGGAAGCATACCTTCGGAACAACAAAAAGTCCGGACTTGGGAAAGCCCGGACCTTTATTTTATATCCATCAATACAAGATATTAATACACCTCTACCTTTGCAGCAGCAGCCTTGCACTTGTCACGCAAAGCGTCCAAGTCACTGCCATTAGGAGCATAACAAACCACAACTCCCATACGGCGGTTCAATTTTGTATAAGGTTTACCAAAAATACGGAGATAAGTATTTGTCTCCTTACAAACTTCCTCTTCACCACGATAACGGGGAGCTTCCTTGCTGGCAATTGGAGAAAGAATCACTGCACTGGCCCCTATGCGTTCTTGTGTAATTTCAGGGATAGGAAGGCCTAACACCGCACGCAGATGCAACTCAAACTCATTTAAATTCTGAGTACCTGCCAAAGTCACCATTCCGGTATCATGCGGACGGGGAGAAAGTTCGGAGAAATAAACTCCGTTTTCATGACTCAAGAAAAATTCAACTCCCCAGATTCCCGCACCGGTCAAAGCCGCCGTCACTTTATCGGCCATACGCTGTGCCTCCTTCAAATGTTCGGGATCAATGTGCGCCGGCTGGAAACTTTCCCTATAATCTCCCCCTTTCTGTACATGTCCGATAGGCGGACAGAACAAAGTAGGACCGTTTTTCTGAGTGACGGTGAGCAAAGTAATCTCACTATCGAACTGAATAAATTCCTCAATGATCAATTCTTTAATATCTCCACGACTGCCTTCACACCCATAATGCCATGCCTGTTCCAACTCATCCGCGCTCTTGACCAAAGACTGGCCTTTGCCGGATGAAGACATCAAAGGTTTCACCACACAGGGAAAACCAATCTCTTTTGCGGCCTCCTGCAATTCTTCCAAAGACTTGGCATAGAAATACTTGGCTGTCTTTAATCCTAATTCCTTAGCTGCCAAATCATGAATGGCCTTGCGGTTCATCGTGAAATTCACTGCACGGGCACTCGGCACTACTTGAATACCTTCCTGTTCCAAATGATACAGACGTTCGGTACGGATAGCTTCAATTTCAGGCACAATTATATCCGGCTTGTGTTTGGCTACCACAGCATCCAACGCATCACCGTCAAGCATACTGAACACTTCAAATTCATCAGCCACCTGCATGGCCGGAGCACCTGCATAAGAGTCGCAAGCAATAACATACTGCCCTTTACGTTTTGCCGCAATGACGAATTCCTTACCTAATTCGCCAGAACCCAGCAATAAAATCTTCTTAGTCATAGTATTTATATATGTTTGATATTCCTTACAAAAAACGGAGAGTTGAGAACAAAACACCTCTTGATTCCCAACTTTCCATCTGCAAAGATAGTGTATTTTATAAACTATACGATATCATTGAAGCAATATTTGGATCATTCAGTACAAAGAAAACACCCACTCCCAACGCGATGAGCCACAATACGATAAATATAATTTTAGTTACAATGGACATGGGTTGCCAACCTCCAAAATGACGCATCAGCATGTGTATCAGTCCTATAATAGGAATACCGATAACCAGAATACCTGCTACGGACATAGCGACAGTCAACCCCGGAGAGCTACCCACCGTAGCCCAATTAACCGCAGGCAGCACCTCATAAAGCACAGCCGGCAATGCAGCAATCAGTCCCGTAGCCGCCATCAGCAATGCAAAAAAGACAATCAATAATACAAACAATACAGGCGCACAGCAAATAGCAATGAAAACAAGCAGGAACTTGATAAGGAACCCTGCCACAGACACAATCCCCTCCCCTATCTTTTGCAAGATACTCCTAGGACGGTCTGAGCGTACATAATCATTCACTTTTTCAAATCCGTCTGTTACAGTCTTGCCTATATTCTCCACATTAATAGCAGCCCCCTTCATGGCGAGTTTCTCGGGAGCGGTACGCGCCATAGGAATAATAATCCACGCTATGATATAAGCCAATATCACCCCATGAACAAAGAAACCAAGAACCAATAGAATGATACGTACCCAAGTAACATCCCATCCCATATAAGCAGCCAGTCCGGAAGCCACTCCACCTAGTACCTTATTGTCCGGATCACGAAACAAGCGGCGCATAGTGGTTCCTTTTTGTTTTTCCGAACCCGATGCTTCTCCACTTTCTTCATCGGAAAGATCTTCGGGTTTACCCATCCGGGCTATGATTTCTTCCACATCTTCAATGGTAATAACCTGTTTACCTTCATTCAAACGGTCGGTAAACAGCTCAGAGATACGTAATTCTATATCATGTACAATTTCTTCCGCTCCCTCCTCACGACAGAAGTGAATACGCAGGTTAGTTAAATAGTTATCCAACAAATGGTAAGCGTCTTCGTCTATATAATAAACGGTACCTCCTAAATTTATGGTTAAAGTCTTTTTCATTGTATCCTGTTTTTAATTGTTTTTTAAATGATTCACTGTATTCGCCAGCTCCTCCCAGGCAGCCTCCAGTCCGCTAAGGAATGTTTCACCCTGAGGAGTGAGACTATAATATTTACGAGGTGGTCCCTGAGTGGACTCTACCCATTCGTATGAGAGCAGGTCATCGTTTTTCAGCCGGGTAAGCAGCGGATAAAGCGTCCCTTCTACTACAATGAGCCGGGCTTCTTTCAATTTTTGAATGATATCCGAAGCATATGACGGCTCTTTGTGCAACAACAATAAAATGCAGTATTCCAGCATTCCTTTGCGCATCTGAGATCGTACATTGTCTACATTCATAATCTATAATACTTTGTTTGGCACAAATATATGTATTATACAAGTACCTTGTATTACATCTGTCTCTTATACACATCTCCGA
>ENA-OZVF01000760-OZVF01000760.1-human-gut-metagenome-genome-assembly--contig:-NODE-760-length-9145-cov-4.006381_pt1 | contig 9145 bp, 6 predicted proteins | sample MGYA00243449_ERZ654053 | MGnify/ENA primary metagenome ERZ654053 (study PRJEB26926, sample SAMN06165127) | human gut metagenome | biome: ENVO:00009003; feature: ENVO:2100002; material: ENVO:00002003... | reverse complement strand
GCATCTGTTCGAAACGCACTGGGTGACGGCGAACGCCGCCCTGTCGCTGGGAACGGCACTGCGCAGGCATTTCGTGCGCGTGAATCTCGACTGGCAGACGCTCCGCACCGACGAGAACATCATCACCACCGAGACCATCAACGGCGTGCAGACCATCACCATACACGGTTCGACACCGACTTTCGGGCGCAAGGGGCTCGACCTTGGGGGCGAATACGAGTTCGTGGCACCGCATACGGATTTGCGTGCCGGGGTCGGTTATTCGCAGCTCAACCGCGAATCGACGCTGATGTACCCATATGTCAAGGGGCAGAAGCTCCACTTTACCAAGATATATGCCTCGCTGATCCGCACGTTCGGCCTCTGGGAGCTGACCCTCGCGGCAGATTACCGCCTGGGAGGTTTCTCGGAGTGTGAAACGCAGTTCGAAACCCCCGGCGTGCAGCCGGGCGAATATCCCGGGCAGCTGACCGCTTACTACGATTACGAAAACGAATACCTCACGGCCAAACGGCTGGGGGCGGCGCTCGGGTTGCGGCGCAATATCAAACGGTTCTATGTCGACGTGTTCGCGCGTTACGAACACGGTTTCGGACTGGAATACGTCGCGCAGCCCAACCGGGTCGCGGCGACGCTGAGTGTAGGATATAATTTTTAAATTCAAAAGGATAGATTATGAAAAGGATTTTGACATTGATGGCAGTCGCGGCGATGGCTTTCACCGCCTGCTCGAAGGAAGAAAGCACCGGAACGGGCGACAAGCAGGTGCGCATCACCCCGACGATCGCCAACCCTGCGCTGACGCCGGCAAGCATGTCGTCCGGCACGCGGGCGACGGACACCGATTTCGAGCTGAACGACAAGGTCGGCCTCACGATCACGATGACGGCGGACGGTTCGGCGTTCGTGGCGAACAAAGAGATGTCGTTCGACGGTACGGATTTCAAGACCGAGGGTTTCCTCTGGTACGAAGATGTCAACGCCACCTCGACGCTCTTCGCCTATTATCCCTACCAGGCCGGTGCCGCGGCGCCTGCGGAGTTTTCGGTAAAGGCGGATCAGAGCGGTGCGAACTACACGGCTTCCGACCTGATCGTGGCCGTGAAGACGGGGGTCAAGCCCACGCTGTCGTCCACGCAGATGACCTTCAAGCACAAAATGTCGCGGATCGTCATCAGCGTGACGAACGAATCGGGTTTCGACATCCGGGACATCGTCATCAAGGGTGCTGTCGGCACCGGTGTGCTCGATCCTGCCACGGGCGATTTTACGGCCAAGGCGGGTGCCGAGGCATCCGACGTGACCGCCAATACGGCCACTGCCGAGAAAGTTTACTACGCGCTGCTGGTGCCGCAGAACGGTGTGCAGCTCAAGGTTACGGTCACCACGGCCGATGGTAAGATGCGTACGCAGACGCTCGGCACGACCGACCTCAAGTCGGGTGAGAACCGCCGCATGGACTGCAACGTGCAGCCGGCTGACATCCAGGTGAAATTCAGCGGCCCGATCGCGGGCTGGGTCGACGGAGACGACCTGCTGCCGGACGGCGACGGCGAAGTGGAGACCCCGACCGTCGAGTGGGGCGGCGTGAAGTACAAGATCGTCACGCTCAAGGACGGCCGCACGTGGATGGCCGAGAACCTGCGCTATGTTCCCGAAGGCAAAACCATATCGAGCGACCCGAAGGACGGCAACGGGGTGTGGTACCCCTGCAACCTCTCGAAAGCCGCCGACCCGTCGTTGGCCGAGACCGCGGGCCTGCTGTACAGCTATCCCGTGATGCTGGGAATGACCGGCGAGATGACAGGCACCAATTTCGACCAATACGAGGGTGCGCAGGGTATTTGCCCCGACGGGTGGCATATCCCGACGATGGCCGAGTGGCTCAGGCTGGCGGGTGTGGGCAGCGGCAGCCTGTCCGACCCGACATCGCCCTATTTCGACCAGACGCAGAACGGCGGTTCGATTGCTGCGCTCAACAAGGACGGTTTCAATATTGCGGGCTGCGGCTATATCAATGCGGCGAACGCCACGGCGACCCCGGCTTATATGGCCACGACGTCGGCTGCCGACGCTTCGGCGTTCGGCATGGGATATTTCCCCAGCTCGACGGGTTACAAGGTTACATACAATACGGCCGACGATCCGGAAAGCGGCATCAAGAACATCCAGTATTATGCCGGCATGATAACTTACAACAAGAGTTACAATCGCATGACAATCGCTTACCAGGGTGGTTATTGCGCCGCTCCCGTCCGCTGTATCAAGAACAAGGAGTGATCCTCACCTCCGCACACACAAACACACACAACACAAACAACAATAAATGAAACGTAAACCTAATTATCTGAAGCACCTGCTGCAATGGGGCGTACTGGCCGCCATTGCGGGCACGGTGCTTTGGGCCAAATTGAGCGACAAACCCGTCGATGTCGAGGCCTATTGTCCTTTCGGTGGGTTGCAGGCTTTCGGTACCTATGTGGTGAACAACTCGCTGGCCTGCTCGATGTCGATGCTCCAGATCATGATGGGCCTCGTGCTCGCCGTGGGAGTGATTCTGTTCAGCAAACTTTTTTGCGGATACCTCTGTCCGCTGGGCACCGTCGGCGAGTGGATGGGGCGTGCCGGGAAAAAACTGCACCTGCAGGTCGATGTCCCTTCGGGCAGCGTCGTCGATAAACTGCTGCGCGTGGTGAAGTACGTGCTGCTCTTCACGATCCTCTATTTCACGCTCTCGTCGAGCGAGCTGTTCTGCAAGAAACTCGACCCGTTCTATGCCGTGGCTACGGGTTTCAAGGGCGAAATCGTGCTTTGGATGTCGCTCACGAGCCTTGCGCTGCTGCTCCTGGGCGGCTTCGTGGTGAAGATGTTCTGGTGCAAGTATATCTGTCCGCTGGGAGCTGCCAGCAACATTTTCAAATTCACGCTGCTGTTCGTGATCGCCGCCCTCGGCGGTTGGGCGCTCGGTGCGCTGGGCGTTGCGAACGCATGGGTATGGACGATCGGCGGCGCATGTCTTGCCGCCTATATCGTCGAGATCGCCAAGATGCGCAGCTGCACCTTCCCCCTGATGTACATCAAGCGGGACTTGAACACCTGCAATAATTGCGGACTGTGCGAAAAGAAATGTCCCTACCAGCTTCCGATCCATGACTATGTGAAGGTGAAGCATGTCGACTGTACGTTGTGCGGCAACTGCATCGGTGCGTGTGCCAAGGATGCCTTGCAGGTCAACGGCCGCCGTTCGCTGCGCTGGGTGCCCGGGGTGCTGGCCGTGGTGCTCTTCTTCCAGGCCATATGGCTGGGTTCGACCATGGAACTGCCGACGATCGACGAGAAGTGGGGCGACTACGAGAAGGTCGAGAACCTGCAGACGTTCGAGATGGAGGGCTTGCAGACGATCAAGTGCTTCGGTTCGTCGAAGGCTTTTTCGGCCAAGATGCAGGCCGTGCAGGGCGTATACGGCGTCAAGACCTTCGTACGCCGCCATGGCGTCGAGGTGCTTTACGACCCGGCTGCCACCGATACGCTGAAGATACAGGCTGCGATCTTTGCGCCGACGCTGCGCAAATATGCCATGCCGGGCGAGCAGGTGCCGATGCTCGACGTGGTGAAGCTCGGCGTCGAAGGGCTCCACGACCGGATGGATATGATCTATTTCGGCATGGTGCTCCAGAAGATCGAGGGAGTCTACGGCTTCACGTCGGAGTTCGCCTGTCCGGTGGATGTGACGGTCTACGTCGATCCGGCTGCCGGTATTACCGAAAAGATGTTCGGGGAGGCGATCGACGCCAAGGAACTGGTCATCCCGACCAAGGAGAGCGAGAAGGTGATCCCGATGCATACGGTGCTTAAAAGCTATGCGGTCGCCGGACAGGTTTCGCGTGAAGAGTTTGCGCAGATCATGTTCCGCGATGTGGAGAAGCTCGCGGGCAGGTTCGTTGCCAACCAGGAGAAGTGGGGGGACGACGAGCAGTTCCCCAAGGCGGTCTACGAGATGGTATTCCCCGGTATCGAGAAGATGCCGATCCGCAATGCGTTCCCCTATTTCAAGAGCTTCCTTTCGTGTACGGACGGCATCGTGTCCGTGGATTTCGTCCTGCGGGATATGAAGCCCGTGATGCGCATCCGCTATGTGAAGTCGATGTGGGACGACGCGAAGCTGTGGAAAGAGGTTTTCCAGGCCGAAAAATGGACGCTGCGCATGGCCGACGGCTCCTTCAAGGAGGCCGATCCGCGGCTGAAGTTCACGACCGAGGGTAAGACCGTCGAAGAATAACCGTAAACCCTAAGGGAGGGCGTCGGCGACGGTGCCCTCCCGTTTATAAGAATGAAAGATATGAGAAGATGGATAGCCTGTCTGGCCGTTGTGCTGCTCTGTATGCAGACCGCGAGGGCCGACGAGGGTATGTGGCTGATGCACCGGCTGGCGGAGATTTATCCGCAGATGAAGGCCCGGGGACTGAAAATCAAGGATAAGGAGATTTACAACGAGAAATCGGCTGCGCTGGCCGATGCCGTGGTGGCAGTCGACGGCGGCATGGGGACGGGCAGCATGATTTCCGACCAGGGGCTGATGATTACCAACCACCATGTGGCTTACAGCGACATCTGCGCCCTGTCGACGCCCGAATGCAACCTGCTCGAAACGGGATTCTGGGCACGCACGCGCGATGAGGAGATTCCCGTCCCCGGCAAGACCGTGTGGTTCGTGCGCAAGGTGGTCGACGTGACCGACGAGGCCAATGCGCTCAAGGAGGAGATGAAAGCCGCCGGGAAATGGGGCATGATGGCCCCGCGCCGCCTCTATGCCGAACTGGAAGGGCGCTACGGCCGGGAAACGGAGTGCGAGGTGTCGTGCTACTCGATGTGGGGCGGCAAAATGTACCTGATGTTCTACTACGACATCTACAAGGATGTGCGGCTGGTGGGTACGCCGCCTGCGTCGATCGGTGCCTTCGGCGGCGATTACGACAACTGGGGCTGGCCCCAGCACAAGGGCGATTTCGCGCTTTACCGAGTCTATGCCGACCAGGAGGGACGCCCTGCGGCCTATTCCGCCGACAATGTGCCGCTCAAACCCCGCCGCGTGTTGCAGGTCGCCACGGGCGGCGTGCATGACGGCGACTTCGCAATGGTGATCGGATTCCCGGGGCGTACGAACCGCTATGCGTCGTCGTTCGCCGTGGCCGAGAAGCAGCGTGTCCGGAACCCGATCGTCGTGGCCAACCGCCATGACCGGATGGATATTCTCAAACGCCATATGGAACGCGATCCGCGGGTGCGCATGGAGTATTCGGATGCTTATTTCGGCCTGAGCAACTACGCCGACTACGCCAAGTGGGAGAACAAATGCCTGCGCCGTTTCGACGTCGTGGCGATCCGTGAGGCCGAGGAGGAACGCCTGCAGCGTTGGATCGAGGCCGATTCCGCCCGCAAGGCCGAGGACGGGACGTTGCTCGAAGAGCTCGCGCGCGGTTACAAGGCGCGGCAGGGCGCCGAGCGCAACCTCAATTATTTCCGCGAGGCATGGCTCGGCCCCAGCGAGGCGCTGCTCGTGGCCAACCGCGTGTCGTCGTACCTTGGTAAACTCGAACGGCTGAAGCAGGACTCGCTGATCGTGGATTCGAAGGATGCCCGAAGCGTCGTGGCCGGGAGCGGCCGCCTGCGCCGTAACTACGATGCCGCGACCGACCGCGACCTGTTGGCGCGGATGGTGGTGAACTTCACGGCCAACGTGCCGCGCGAGATGTGGGGCGTGCAGTTACAGGCGATGTACGACCAGGCGGGAGGCGATGCCGACCGCATGGCGCGTGCGGCGTTCGATGCTTCGTTTTGCAGCGACCCCGTGCGTTACGATGCCTATTTCTCGAAGAACCGGTCGGTGGCCGAGATACGCCGCGACCCCATGGTGGCGCTTACCGAATCGGTCACCGTACAGCGTTTTACGGGCGGTGTGGACAAGGCCGAGAAGCGCGGCCGTGCGCATGTCGGGCGGAGCGAGAGCCGCTATGCCGACCTGCTTTACGATTTCCGTGCTTCGGAAGGACTGGCGCAGTATCCCAATGCCAACTCGACCATGCGCCTGACCTACGGTAACGTGCAGCCCCTGAACCCTTCGGACGGCGTGCATTACGATTCGCGTTCGACGATCGCGGGCTATATGGAGAAGTACAACCCCGACGAATACGAATACCGTGTCGACGATCGTATGCGGCGGCTGATCGCCAAACGGGACTGGGGACGCTGGGGCGAGAGTGGTACGCTCTATGTCAATTTCCTGACCGACAATGACATTACGGGAGGCAATTCGGGCAGCCCCGTACTCGACGGCAGGGGGCACCTTATAGGGCTTGCGTTCGACGGCAACCGCGAGTCGATGGCCGGCGACGTGTGGTTCCATCCCGAATTGGCGCGCACGGTGTGCGTGGATATCCGCTATGTGATGTGGGTGATCGACAAGTATGCCGACGCCGGGTGGTTGCTCGACGAAATGAAGTTCGCAAAATAACCCGGTGTGCCGGTGGTAACCGCGGCATCCCGACGTGTCAAGCAGACCTGCCAATTGGCAGGTCTGCTTTTGTTGCAGGGGCATAGCTGTCCGGTGTCCGTATCCGTATGGCTTTTGGGATCGGTGTCCGTCTGCGTATCCGTCGCGCGTTTGGGGTCGGCGCCCGTATCCGGTTTCGTCGGGCTTTTGCCTTCGGCCTCCGTCTCTGTTACGTGTTTGGGGTCGACCTCCGGCTCTGGCTCCTGTCCGCGTCTATCCCAGAAGCAACTGCCGCAGGGCGGGAATATCTTCCGCAATAAATGCGGGTTTTGCGGTCTGAAGCTCTTCGCGGCTGCCGTAACCCCACAGTACGCCGATGGCGGCAAGCCCCGTTGCGGCTGCGCCTTCGACGTCATGGCGGCGGTCGCCGATCATCACGGCACGGGCGGGGTCGTCGATGCCCAGCGTGGCGAGTGCATGGCGGATTACGTCGGCCTTGGCGTCGCGCGAGCCGTCGGGCGTGCTGCCGCTGATAAGCGCGAAGTCGTCCGCGAACCCGAAATGCCGGGCAATCTGCTCCGCGAAACGGGTGGGTTTCGAGGTCGCCACGACCAGTGTCGCCCCGTGCGCCCGCAGGTCGCGTAACAACTCGGGGATCCCTTCGTAGAGCCTGTTCTCGAAAATCCCTTTCGGGGCGTAATATTCGCGGTATTTTTCGACGGCCACCTCGGCATCGGCGTCGCTCATGTCATAGAATTCGCGGAACGAATTGCGCAGCGGCGGCCCGATGAAGGGGTACAGCGCCGTGGGGTCGTCGGCCTCGATGCCGAAATGCCGCAGGGCGTACTGCACCGAACGGGTGATACCCGGCATCGGGTCGGTGAGCGTTCCGTCGAGGTCGAAAAAGAGGTATTTCCAGCGCATGGATCGTCGTTTTATATTATTCCGGACGAATCACGCTTTTTACGCTATTCCTTGCCGGCTTGCCGGGTGGAAAAATGCAGGATAAGCGTGTCGCCCTCTTCGAAGAGGCCGGGGCGCCTCTATCTGAGCCTGAGGAACGAGTAGCCGAAGCGTTCGCAGGCGGCCTTTTCCAGCTTTTCGCGCACCGAGGGATGGGCGACGGCGATCAGTGCCCGCGCCCGCTGGGCGAGGTTGCGGCCGCGCAGGTGCGCAACGCCGTATTCCGTTACGATGTGCTGCACCATGTGGCGGGTCGTCACGACGCCTGCGCCGGGCGTCAGCAGCGCCTTGATCTTCGATTCGCCTTTCGGGGTGGTCGACGGGATGGCAATGAAGGTTTTGCCGCCCTCCGACAGGGCTCCTCCGTACATGAAATCGTGCTGCCCGCCTACGCCGGAAATGATGCGCTCACCGACCGAGTCGGCGCAGACCTGCCCCGTGAGGTCGACCTCGACGGCCGAGTTGATCGCCATCACGCGCGGGTTCTCGCGGATGCGGAACGGGTCGTTCGTCCATGCCACATCCTTCATCACGAGGTCTTTGCGGTAGTCCATATAATCGTACAGCCGGCGCGATCCCAGCGCCAGCGAGGCGACCGTTACGCCGGGCATGACCCGTTTGAGCGAGTTGTCGATCACGCCGCTTTCGAGCAGCGGCAGCACGCCGTCGGTCATCGCCTCGGTATGCAGCCCGAGATGTTTGTGGCCCGTGAGCGCGGCCAGCACGGCATTGGGGATTCCGCCCACGCCGATCTGCAATGTCGCTCCGTCGGGGATCAGTTCGGCGATGTGGTTGCCGATCCTGCGTTCGATGTCGGTGGGGGTTGCCGAGGGCACCTCGACCAGCGGGTCGTCGACCTCGACGGCCGCGGCGACGCGCGAGAGGTGGATCACGGCGTCGCCGTAGGAGAACGGCATGGCCGTGTTGACCTGCGCAATGACTGTCCTGGCGCATTCCACGGCCGAAACGGCCAGGTCGGCCGAGACGCCGAACGAGCAGTAGCCCTCCTCGTTGGGGCGCGAGAGGTTGAGGATTGCCACGTCGACGGGCAGCGTCCCGTCGCGGAACAGCCCCGGGATTTCGCCCAGGAAGGCCGGGATCGACTGTCCGTAGCCCTGGGCCAGCCAGCGGCGAATGTTATTGGCCACGAACAGGCTGTTGACCAGGAACGTATCCTTGTATTCGGGGCTGCAATAGGGGGCGTCTGCCCTCCCGACGGCGAATCCGGAGTAGAGCGTGACATCGGTGAGCTCGGCGGCGCGGTCGGTCATGGCGCGGACGAGCACTTCGGGGATCGAGGTGCTGCCCTGAATGTAGACGCTGCTGTGCGGGCGGATGAGCTTTACGGCTTCGGCGGCTGTCGTGAATCGCATAGGCTTATCGGTGGTTTTGCCCGAAGGCGGTTAGGCGTGTTTCGAGCAGTTCGAACTGCTCGGGGCGGTTCAGTTGCGAAACGCAGACCCGGATGCCCGGCTGGCGGCTGCCGGTCGATGTGAGCGATATGGCGCAGATGCCGTAAAGGAGCAGTTCGCTCAGCAGCTCCGCGCTGGAGAGTCCGCCGTAGCCGACGGTGTAGAAGAACCCGTCGCTCACGGCCTCGTCCTGGTCTTTGTCGTAGACGATGCGGAAGCCGTGGCGCTGGAACTGTCTCTTATACACATCTCCGAGCCCACGAGACTGCAGCTAATCTCG
>ENA-OZVF01000755-OZVF01000755.1-human-gut-metagenome-genome-assembly--contig:-NODE-755-length-9180-cov-4.426630_pt1 | contig 9180 bp, 5 predicted proteins | sample MGYA00243449_ERZ654053 | MGnify/ENA primary metagenome ERZ654053 (study PRJEB26926, sample SAMN06165127) | human gut metagenome | biome: ENVO:00009003; feature: ENVO:2100002; material: ENVO:00002003... | reverse complement strand
TCGTGATCGAGGTCTATACCGACGTGCGCCTGGTGGGAACGCCCCCTACGTCGATCGGCAAGTTCGGCGGAGACACCGATAATTGGATGTGGCCGCGCCATACAGGCGATTTCTCGGTGTTTCGCGTCTATGCCGGACAGAATAACAGGCCGGCGGATTATTCGCCCGAAAACCGTCCTTACAAGGCCGAGAAGTTCCTCAAGATTTCGCTCGACGGTTACAAGGAGGGGGATTTCGCCATGATCATGGGGTTCCCGGGTTCCACGCAGCGTTATATGACTTCGTATGAGATCGACGACATGCTGAACGTTTCGAATCCCAACCGGATCTTTATCCGCGGCGAGCGCCAGGCGATCCTGAAGGAGGACATGGCTGCCAGCGACAAGGTGCGTATTCAGTATGCCTCGAAATACGCCACGTCGTCGAACTACTGGAAGAATTCGATCGGCAAGTCGCGCGGCATCCTCAAACTGGGTGTGAAGGAGCGCAAGCAGCAGCAGGAGGCTGCCTTCCAGGCATGGGCCGAGAAAAATACGCTGCCCGAGGAAGGGTATATCGACGCGCTGCCGAAAATCCGCGAAGCGATCGAGGGGCTGGCCGGCATCGACGACAACCGCCAGTATCTGGAAGAGGCTTTCCTGCGTGCGGTGGAGATACTGACCCCGGCAAGGATGTTCGACGGGCGGACGGAGATAAAGGATCCCGAAGCGGCCCGAAAGGCGATGGCCGGTTGGTATAAGGATTACAACGCCCCGACGGATCGGAAGGTGGCCAAGCGTATGCTGAAGATCGCCCGCGAGCATATGACCGACCTGCCGTCGTTCTATACGGAGATCGTCGACAAGGAATTCAACGGCGATACGGATGCCTATGTGGATTATATTTTCGATAATTCGCTCTTTACCTCGCAGGAAAAGGTCGATGAGCTGATTGGTTCGTTTTCTGCCGATAAATATGCCGCCGACCCCATTGCCCCGTTTGTGAAATCGGTGTGGGAGAAGTATAATGCGCTTTCTCAGGCACGCAAGCCGATCGTGGAGAAATATTACGAGGGAAGCCGTAAATACGTGGCGGGGCTGATGCTCCAAAACCCGAAAAAGGCGTGGGCTTCGGATGCCAACTTCACGCTGCGCCTGACCTATGGCCGCGTGCTGCCCTATTCGCCTGCCGACGGCATCGAATACAACTACTATACGACGCTCAAGGGCGTAATGGAGAAGGAAAATCCGCAGAACCCCACGGAGTTTACCGTGCCCGAAAAACTCAAGGAACTTTATGCGGCGCGCGATTTCGGCCGTTATGCCAATGCCCGGGGCGAGCTTCCGGTGGCGTTCCTTGCCGACTGCGATATTACGGGCGGCAATTCGGGTTCGCCCGTGATGAATGCTAGGGGTGCACTGCTCGGGCTGGCTTTCGACGGCAACTGGGAAGCCATGTCGGGCGATGTGGCTTTCGAGCCCGATCTGCAGCGCACGATATCGGTCGACATCCGCTACGTGCTGTTCATCATCGACAAGTACGCGGGCGCAGGATGGCTGCTCGACGAGCTGGTGTTCGAATAACGATTCCGACCGCCGATAATTAAGAAATATACCCCGGCACAGTCCGGGGTATATTTTTTACCCCGCTGTCTGATCCAGTCCGATTTTCTCCCGCGGTTTTTGTTTTGCTCTCTTACGACGGTGCACCCTTGTAGTTTGTAAACAAATAATGGGGCTTTGCTTTTTCTTTCCCTAAAAATTACTAATTTTGACAGAAATTAGTAATACTGTATATCTTAATATGGCAAAAGAGTTCAAGCGTTACCTCGTTACATCGGCTCTCCCCTATGCCAACGGCCCGGTGCATATCGGCCATCTGGCGGGAGTTTACATACCTTCGGATATTTACACGCGTTACTTGCGGCTGAAAGGCTGCGACGTGATTTCGGTCTGCGGATCGGACGAGCACGGCGTACCCATCACCATCAAGGCCCGCAAGGAGGGTGTGACCCCGCAGCAGATCGTGGATCGTTACCATAACCTGATCAAAAAGTCGTTCGAGGGGTTGGGAATGTCGTTCGATATCTATTCGCGGACATCGTCGGCGACTCATGCCGCGACCGCATCGGAATTTTTCCGCAAACTCTACGACGAGGGGAAATTCATCGAGAAAACCTCCATGCAGTATTACGACGAGGAGGCGCAGACGTTCCTTGCCGACCGTTATATCGTCGGCACTTGTCCCAAATGCGGGAACGAGCGTGCCTACGGCGACCAGTGCGAGAAATGCGGGTCTACCCTCTCGCCCGACGAGCTGATCGACCCGCATAGCGCCGTGTCGGGTTCGGTTCCGGTCAAAAGGGAGACGAAGCATTGGTATCTCCCGCTGGATCAGTACGAAGGCTTCCTCCGCGAGTGGATACTCGACGGGCATAAGGAGTGGAAGGCGAACGTCTACGGGCAGTGCAAGAGCTGGCTCGACGGCGGATTGCAGCCCCGTGCCGTGAGCCGTGACCTCGACTGGGGCATCCCCGTGCCCGTGGAGGGTGCCGAAGGGAAGGTGCTCTATGTGTGGTTCGACGCTCCGATCGGTTACATATCCGCCACGAAAGACCTTACGCCCGATTGGGAAAAGTACTGGAAATCGGAAGACACCAAGATGGTGCATTTCATCGGCAAGGATAATATCGTGTTCCACTGCATCGTCTTCCCCTCGATGCTCAAGGCGCACGGGGGGTATATACTGCCTGAGAACGTGCCGGCCAACGAGTTCCTGAACCTCGAGGGCGATAAGATTTCGACCTCGCGCAACTGGGCGGTGTGGCTGCATGAATACCTGGAGGAGTTCCCCGGAAAGGAGGATGTATTGCGCTATGTGCTGTGTGCCAATGCCCCCGAAACCAAGGATAACGACTTTACATGGAAGGATTTCCAGGCCCGCAACAACAACGAGCTGGTCGCTGTGCTGGGAAATTTCGTCAACCGTGCGCTGGTGCTTACGCAGAAATATTACGGCGGCGAGGTTCCTGCCTGCGGAGAGATGAATGATTATGACCGTCAGACAGTTGCGGAGGTAGCTGCCGTGAAGGGTTCGCTCGAGGCCAATATCGAGAACTACCGTTTCCGCGAAGCCCTGAAGGATGCCATGAACATAGCGCGTATCGGCAACAAGTATCTGGCGGACACCGAGCCGTGGAAAGTCATCAAGACCGATCCCGGGCGCGTGAAAACGATTCTCAACATCGCGTTGCAGATTACGGCCAATACGGCGATTGCCATCGAGCCTTTCATGCCTTTCTCGGCGTCGAAGATCCTGAAGATGCTCGCCGTGGAGAAATTCGGATGGGAGCGCCTCGGGGCGATGGATCTGATTGCTGCCGGGCATAAGATCGGTGAGGCGTCGTTGCTCTTCGAGAAGATCGAGGACGACGTGATCCAGCGCCAGTTGGACAAGCTTGCGGCGACGAAAGAGGCCAACCTTGCTGCTGAAAATTCGCAAAATATTGAGCCTCAGAAAGATACGATACAGTTCGACGATTTCCAGAAAATGGATATCCGTGTTTCTACGATCCTTGCGGCGGAAAAGGTCGCCAAGACGAAGAAATTGCTTAAATTGACGGTGGACACGGGGATCGACCAGCGGACGATCGTTTCGGGAATAGCGGAATATTTTACTCCCGAAGAGCTGGTCGGGCGCAGGGTGCTGGTTCTTGTAAACCTCGCTCCCCGCGAACTGAAAGGGATCGTGTCGCAGGGCATGATCCTGATGGCCGAAGATGCTTCGGGGAAACTGCTGCTGCTGGGCCCCGACGGAAATACGAATAACGGTGCTATCGTAGGATAATGCGAGGAAAGGATCGGTTCTAGGTTTGTTTTTGCCCGGTTTACTTTGCTGTGGGGATAATTTAGAAAAACCTTTAAATTTTACTATAATGGAAAATATAGATTGGAGCGCCTTGGGGTTCGACTATCACAAGACCGACGTCAACGTCCGTTATTATTTTACGGATGGTAAATGGAGTGATATGGAGGTTACGAGCGACGAGTACATCAAGATGCACATGTCGGCTTCGTGCCTGCATTATGGCATCGAACTTTTCGAGGGTCTCAAGGCTTTTCGTGGAGTCGATGGGAAAGTCCGCCTGTTCCGTGTCGAGGACAATGCCCGCCGCCTCCGGTCTTCGGCCGAACGTCTTTGCCTTCCGCTTCCTACCGTCGAAATGGTCGTCAATGCCTGCGTCGAGGTCGTTCGGCGGAATGAAGCCTATATTCCCCCCTACGGAACAGGGGCCTCGCTCTATCTGCGTCCGGTGATGTTCGGAACGACGGCCGGCCTGGGGGTCAAACCTGCAAAGGATGCTTTGCTGATTGTCTACTGTTCGCCTGTGGGTGCTTATTTCAAGGAGGGAATCAAGCCGATCCTGGTTGCCATCGACCGAGAGCAGGATCGTGCTGCTCCACGTGGAACAGGCGATGTGAAAGTCGGCGGAAATTATGCGGCCAGCCTTTTGTCGGGTGAAAAGGGACATAAAATGGGCTATTCGAATGTCATGTATCTCGACGCTGCGGAGCATAAATACATCGAAGAGTGCGGGGCATGCAATTTCTTCGGCATCAAGGATGGTAAGTATATCACTCCGAAATCCTCTTCGGTGCTTCCGTCGATTACCAATATGAGCCTTCGGCAGCTGGCCCGCGATATGGGGTTGGAGGTGGAAGACCGAAAAATCCCGGTCGAAGAACTTGCCTCTTTCGAGGAGTGCGGAGGCTGCGGAACGGCTGCCGTGATCTCCCCTATCGGCACTATCTATGACATGCAGACGGAGAAAACCTACTCCTATGGTGATAAGGTTGGTAAGGTTTCCATGGAATTATATACCCGATTGCAGGATATTCAGTACGGACGAGCTGAGGATAAATACAATTGGTGTACGATTGTTTTGTAGAATACGAATATATTGTTAAGAGGCCGCTATACAGCGGCCTCTTTTTGTTTTGTTTTTGTTTAAGGGTTTTGTATATATGTTCCACGTGGAACATGTCTTCTTTGGTGTTTGTTTGGAAAGAATATTGAGATGATTGTATTTGTAGAATCTCGTGGTTTAATTATTTTGAAAGGTGTTTGTGGGTTGATAGTTCCACGTGGAACACTACCCTATCTTCCGAATTTTACCAAGAGAACATTTACGTCTGCGGGTGAAACTCCGGGTATGCGCGAGGCTTGCCCGATGTTTTCAGGGCGGATTCGGAACAGTTTTTGCCGGGCCTCGATAGTCAGGGAATTCATCGAGTGAAAGTCGAAATCCGCAGGAATCCGTATGTTTTCGAGCCGATGTAGTTTTTCTGCAATGAATTTTTCGCGCTCAATATATCCTTTATATTTGATTTGGATTTCTGCCTCTTCGATCACCTCTTCCTCCATCCGGTTCGTTTCGATGAATTTTCGGAGCTTCGGCAGGACGGCTTGCAACGAATCGAACGAAACATTATTCCGCATTAGTATGTCGTAAAGCTTCCTTCCCTGTGATAAAGGTTCGGAATTTATTGCTTTTAAATAGTCGTTAATTTCGGCTGCTTTGATGCTCTGTTGGCGAGCGAAAGAAATAAGTGATTCTACGAGCGTATTTTTTTTGACGAAATAGTCGTATCTTTTTTGGGTAATAAGCCCGATTTTATATCCGATAGGAGTAAGCCGGATGTCCGCATTGTCCTGCCGGAGCAGAATGCGGTATTCTGCACGCGAGGTGAACATGCGGTAGGGCTCGTCCACCCCTTTGGTCACAAGGTCGTCTATCAGCACTCCGATATAGGCTTCGTCGCGCTGCAATACGACGGCCTCCTCCCCTTTCAGCATCCGGTGTGCATTGATCCCGGCCATCAACCCCTGGGCTGCGGCCTCTTCGTATCCGGTCGTCCCGTTGACCTGCCCGGCGAAATAAAGGGCGGAAACGAGTTTTGTTTCGAGCGAATGGTGCAATTGTGTGGGTGGAAAATAGTCGTATTCGATGGCATAGCCCGGGCGATAGATGTGGAGGTCTTCGAATCCCCGGATTTTATGCAGTGCTTCCAACTGTATTTCCCAGGGCAGTGACGAAGAAAAACCGTTGAGGTAGTATTCGTTGGTGCTGCGTCCTTCGGGTTCGAGGAAGAGCTGGTGCTGGTCTTTGTCGGCGAATGTACGCAGTTTGTCTTCGATGCTCGGGCAGTAGCGCGGCCCGATTCCCGTTATCGTCCCGTTGAACAGCGGCGAGCGGTCGAACCCTGTGCGCAGGATGTCGTGCACCTCGGCCGACGTGTAGACCAGAAAACAAGGGAGTTGGTCTTTAACAGGTTGTGTATCAGGGGAAAATGAAAATTTGGATGGTTTTTCGTCCCCGTATTGCGGTTCGAGTATTTCGAAGTCGATCGTGCGGGCATCGAGGCGTGCGGGCGTACCGGTTTTCATACGCCCGGTTTCGAATCCGATTGCGAGCAGGGACTCCGTGATCCCGTGCGAAGCGGCGTCCCCTGCCCTGCCGCCCTCGGCGTGCGATGTGCCGCAGTGCATCAGCCCGTCGAGGAACGTACCGGCGGTAAGTATGACGGCCTTGCAGGCGAATTCGATGCCCATACGCGTCCGCACGCCAGTCACGCGCGGTTTGGTTGCCGAGGTGTCGAACAGCAGCTCGGTGGCGGCGTCCTGCCAGATATAGAGGTTGAGCGTGTTTTCGAGCGTGTGGCGCCACTCCTCCGAGAAACGGGTTTTGTCGCATTGCGCACGGGGGCTCCACATGGCTGCGCCCTTCGAACGGTTGAGCATCCGAAACTGGATCGCGGTGAGGTCGGTAATGCGTCCCATCTGTCCTCCCAAAGCATCTATTTCTCTGACTATCTGTCCTTTGGCTACTCCCCCGACGGCCGGGTTGCACGACATGGAAGCCATCTTGGCCATGTCCATGGTGAGCAGCAGCGTGCGCGACCCCAGGCGTGCGGCGGCCGAGGCCGCTTCGCAGCCGGCATGTCCGCCGCCGATGACGATTATATCGTATTCGAGTGTCATTGTGCCGTCTCCCAGAATTTGAGGTATTTATCCTCCTTGCGGTGCATCTGCGCATTGGTGCGGGGCGTCTTGTCACCCTGCCCGCAGAGGTGCAGCACGCCGTGTACGATGACTCTGCGCATTTCCTGGAGCGTCGTGCAGCCGTATTGCCGGGCATTGTCGGCGACGGTCTCGACGTCGATGAAGATGTCGCCCGAGATTATGCGGGCACCTTTGCGGTCGCTGTAATCGAACGTAATGACGTCGGTGAAATAGTCGTGCCCGAGCCACTGGCGGTTCATCTCCAGAAGCCGTTGCGCCGAGCAGAAGATGTAACTCACATCGCCCGGCGTATACCCTTCCGCTTCGGCCACTGCGCGAAGCCATGCCGCCGTCAGGCGTTTCTGAGGCAGCCGGAAGGTACAATCGTCGTTATAGTATCGTATTGCCATGTTTAAGGACAGCCCGAGGCCGTAATCAGTCTGTAAATCTTTGCAAAAGTACAAAAATAATGCAGATGAAAACGCCCCGGAGGGCTTTTTCTCGTTGCAGCTGTCCGGGGGCGTCCCGAAGCCGCATCGGCCTCCTCCGCCGGGAAGTGCCGTAAAAATGAAAAAATATATTTTTTCGGGCAAATCGGGATTTTAGTTACGGATTGTAACTTTTATTTGCGATCGGGATATACACAGGGAGTTTCGGACGGATTTTTTTTAATAATTATTCTGATTGACTGTTTGTTATGAAATATCCGCAGGGTATAACGAAAGGAAAAAACCGTTATATTTGCCTTGTCACGAAGTATTAACCAAAAATCTCAAAAAATGAAAATCTTCAAAATGCTTACCGCACTTGCGGCTTTCTTTGCCGTGGCGTTGTTTTCGGGGTGTGATGACGACAAAAGGCCCGAACCCGATCCGCAGCCGGTGAAACTCGCTTCGCCCGAGATTGTCTTCAAGGATGTCAAACCCACGTCGTTCGCGGCTTCATGGACAGCCGTGGAACATGCTGCGGCATTCGGCTATAAACTGCTGACGACCGAAGGGGGACAGGAGGTCGTCGTGGCTGAAGTAGCTTCGTATGATGCCGTGGAGGTCTCTTTTTCGGGGCTCAAGCCCGCTACGAAATATACGCTCGAAGTCGTCGCGCTGGCCGGGAACGACCCGGGATATACCGATTCGGATCCGGCGAAGGCTTCAACGACGACAGCCGACGAACCGGTCGTCGTGACGTCGCCGTGGGTCGATGTCGAATTCTCTTACGAGACGGTCGGCGGAAAGGGGACGTTGCGTGTCACCAACAAAGCCAATGTCAAGTGTGCGCATTTTTATTCGAGTACCGAGACGGTGAATGTTATCGGCGAAGGGTATGATGACGAAAAGACGCTGATCGGGTATATCCTGCTGGATTACGAGGAGAACGTGCCGGGCGTTTATATGGACACGGCCGAGCACAAGTTCAATAACAACGGTGCCGGATTCAAGGCCGGCGACAAGCTCTTCTACTATGTCGTGGGCGTGGATGCGGCCGACAAACCGGGCGACCTGAACTGGTTTTGGGTCGAAATCCCCGCCAACATAGGCGACCCGGTGATTATCCTCGATTCGCCGGAGGTCTGACGACTTTCCGGAATAATTGGTAAGCGGGATCAGGTAGAAGCCTGATCCCGCTTATTGTGCCCTGTCCAGGCTTGGTGCTGGGCAGCATACAAGGTCTTTTCAAGCCGGAAAAGGTCGACGGGAGAGCTGGCCTGTTTAGTGAGGAATTTCTGCCCGCCGATGCCTGAAATTTTTGATGGGAATTATCCTTCGCCCGAAACGGTATTTAGCGGGAACTCCGCCAGAAACAGTTCGGGGTTGGGGGCGCCGTCTGAAACAGTCCCCGCCCGAGTGTGGGCGTCTGGGACTGTAGCCCGAAACGGTTTTCGGTATGTCGCCGGGGTTACCGTTCGGAGGGGTTTCCGGTTCGGTGTTTATCGTCGGGGTTTACCGTTTGAAGCAGTTTTCGGCGCAGAGCTTCATGCCGGGGTTGTCGTCCGGAGGGGTTTCCGGTTCGGTGTGTGTTGCCGGAGTTTGCCATTCGGAGTGTTTCCGATCCGGGATTTATTGTCGGTGTTTATCGTTCGGAAAGGTTTCCGGTTCGGTGTGTGTTGCCGGAGTTTGCCATTCGGAGTGTTTCCGATCC
>ENA-OZVF01000739-OZVF01000739.1-human-gut-metagenome-genome-assembly--contig:-NODE-739-length-9272-cov-4.076381_pt1 | contig 9272 bp, 10 predicted proteins | sample MGYA00243449_ERZ654053 | MGnify/ENA primary metagenome ERZ654053 (study PRJEB26926, sample SAMN06165127) | human gut metagenome | biome: ENVO:00009003; feature: ENVO:2100002; material: ENVO:00002003... | reverse complement strand
GGGAGAGTATGTCGGGCGAACAATCCTCGAGCCGTACCAGTTTGCGTCCGTCGCCCGAACGGCGGTCGGGGTCGGCATAGACCCAGTCGAAATGCAGTCCGGGCTGTGCGAGGTATGCTTCGGCGGAGGTGTTGACGACCTCGATGTTCGCGGCACCGAGCCGCCGGAAGTTCTCCGCGGCGATGCGGGCGAGCGTCTGGTCGCGTTCGAGCGTCACCACGCGGCGGAAACGACGCGCCAGGAAAAAGGCGTCGGCGCCCAGCCCGCAGGTGAGATCGAGGACGGCCCCGCCCGCGATCCGCTTGTGGGCGGCGCAGGCTTCGCTCGATGCCTGTTCGAACGCCAGCGGCGGCAGGATGCACTGTGCGGCGGCGTACGAGGGGAGTTTCGCCTCCGCCCGCGCGAGGTACTTGACCTGCGTGGCGACCAGCCGGGCGTGGGGTGTGTTGCGGTCTAAGGCCACCTTCAGCGGGTCGCGGCCGCGGTTGGCGGCGATGGCCCGCTGCACTTCGTCCGTCAGCAGCAGCGTATATTCCCCGGGGGTTATCATGCCGGCAAATGTACGCTTTTTTTCGGCTCGAAAGACCATGCAGCCAGGGTGGTGAGCAGAAAAAACAGGTAGATGCCCGCCGTCGCTCCGCCGCCGAGGGTGTATTCTGCATATCCGCCCGGGAGCGCTGCGGCAGCTCGGGCCAGCGTGTTGAGTAGGCCGGCCGTGCCCGAAAGCACGGCGTCGAAGGTCGGGGCGAGCCAGTTTACGGGAAGGATCATCCAGACGGTGCCGCCCAGCACGACGATGCTTCCCACGAGGATCGCCACGGGATTGACGAGCAGCCCCGCCAGCGGGACTGTGCCGAAGGTGTGCGATACGAGGGGTGCCGTGGCGATGCCCGCCACGAGGCTGATGACGAGGGCGTCCGTGAGCAGGTTGAGCGCCCGCCAGCGGGTATGGAGCAGTCGGCAGAGCGGCACGCCCCAGGCGAGGATGGCCGCCACGGCGATGAACGAGAGCTGGAAACTGATGTCGCCCAGCCAGGCGGGGTTCCACAGCAGCATCCCGAAGCCGGTGGCCGCCAGTGCGTTGAGTGCGACGTACTCCGACGCCGAGGCCAGTGCGAACTGGAGCATCGTGCACATCACGGCCGCCCGCACGGCGCTGGGCGGGAATCCGGCCGCCGCGACGAACAGCCAGATGCAGACCGTTGCGAGCAGGTTGCGCACCAAGTGCCCGCGGTGCAGCAGCGGCAGCCACCACAGCATGAGGTTGACCAGTGCGAAGACGATGCCCGTGTGCAGTCCCGAGACGGCCAGCAGGTGCGACAGCCCGCTGCGCGAATAGGCCGTGCGCAACTCCTGCGTGATGCCGCTCCGGTCGCCCGTGACCATGGCGCGGCAGACGGCGCCCGCATCGCCCCGCATCCCGATCCGTTGCATCCGCTCGACAGCGTGCAGGTGCAGGGCGCTGCTCCGTCCGGGCAGGCGTTCGATGAGGGTGCGCTCCGACAGCCACAACGTTCCGGCGAACCCCCGGCGTGCCATCAGCCGGCGGTAACTTTCCGCTCCGCCGCGAAACGGCCGCACCGAACCCCGGCAGCGGATTCTCTCGCCGGGGTAGAGGGCCGTGAGGCTGTCGGCATAGAGCATTATGCGGTCACCCGAGGCGTGCCAGGTTCCGTCCGAAGGGTCGCGCCACGCTATGGCCGTCGCTTCGGCCGAAGTGTAACGTCCGCGGTCGGAGGGGATACCCTCGACGGTAAGTTCGTAAGTCGTGTATATACCGCGGGGCAGCGTGTGCGCCGTGTCGCGGAGCTGCGAGGCGGCGAACCCGGCCGTGAGCAGCATTACGAGTGCGCCGGACTGTGAGTGCAGCAGCAGCGCCAGCGTCCCGGACAGCAAAAAAGCCCCTGCGAGGAACCACAGGGGCAGCGTGAAGCAGTCCGCGGCGAGAATCCCCGCGGCGAACGGTGCGACGGCTTTTACCATCGGCATACGGTCGAGTCGTGCGGACAGGGAGGCGGCTTTCATCTCTGCAAAGATAGTAAATTCGGATTGTTTTGTGTGATATTCGGGTGGGGTGTCCCGGTTTTTGGTCTGCTGCCGGCTCTTTGCGGATCCTCGCAACCCGCCTCCTTTTACCGTTTTCTTCCGCCGTCCGCCGGGCGGGTCAGCCGGATGCGGGCTTGTCGCGGACGAACAGCTCCCACCCCAGTTCCACCTCGCCCATGTCGGCCGCGGCGCCGTTTTCCACACGCGATACAGCCGCAGCCATGCGTAGCATCGTCGTGCGGTCGCGGGTGTCGAGCGGCTGCCCGTCCGGGATTCCGACAGCGTCGGCTACGGCGCGGATGTAGGTTTCGGTGTGGTTTTCCGAAGGCGGCGCCCACCGCGAAATCATGCCCCGGATCGTGTCGAGCCCGTGGCGGGTGCGGTAGGTGTCCAGCAGTACGAATATCGCGCGGTAGCCCCACGCCAGGGACTCGAACTGTTTGAACGCCGGGTCGCGCGAGGGACGTACTTCGCCTTTGTAGCGCACCTTCGACTGCCGGATATTGCCCGGGTTGCAGTTTTGCAGCCCCCTACTCATCGCCCGCCTCCTTTCGGATACGGCGGCGGACATAGCGGCGCAGCCAATGGAACAGCGGTGCATCGGAGAGCTGTGCGGCATTTTCGAGGAACGACCACAGCTCCACGCCGCATGTGAAACCCGTGAAGAGCCGTGCCACGTTCAGCTGCATGAAGTCCAGGACACAGCTGTCTATCAGCCAGGCCATGGCGATGGCCGTGACCGTAAGTCCCAGTTTGAGCACCGTGCGCCAGGCCTCGCAGCTTTCGAAATACCAGGTGTGCCCCTTGCGGCGGGCAGCGGCGCGGCTGGCGGCTACGCCCGAGAGGAAGTCGATGCCGATGAATGCCATGGCACATGCCACCAGCGGGCCTATGGGGGCGAACAGGGCGATGAAGCCCGCCGTGAGGCCGCTAATGAGTCTGTATAAGGTTTCCATCGGTCGTGCAGCGTTTGAGGATGTTGTTGTCGGGATCGTACCCGGGAAATTCCGCGGCATGTGCTTCGAGGTGTTCCGCAGCGCGGCGCAGGAGCGTGCGGGCCTGGCGGCGCAGGCTGCGTTGCAGTTCGCGCAGCGACTGGGCGTCGGCCGGCTGGTAGGAGCCCGATTTGGGGGCTACGGTGCCGCACTGTCCGGTGCGGATGTCGAGCCGCGGCTGTACGGCGATGCGGGTGAAGAGCGCTACCGGGGCTGCGAGGTATTCGGCCGTGAAGCCGGCATGGAGGCCTGCGAGCAGTTTTTCGTGGAATGCCCGTCCGATGACGGGCACGATGTAGCGTTGTTCGGCCGCCGCGATGTCGCCTTCGCCGATGGCTTCCGGCGCAAGGTACTCCCCGTCCGTAAAGGCCGATGCGACGGCTTGTGCAGGGGTGATCAGTGTGTTCATGATTGTCGTGGTTGAAATGAGTGTTCGAGTGCCGCCGGAGGCGGCGAACGGCAAGTTTCGAAAGGCCCGGAGAACCGGTCTTATTCTATGCTTCGTATGTTGTATTTCGTGATCTCCGACAAGAACGCCTGTTGGCGCTCGTCGTCGGGGTCGTAATCCAGCCCGTCGGCCTTGCGGGCTTCCCAGACCTTCATGTAGATGGGTTTGGAGCGCGTCGGCGGACGGTTGATGACCTGTAACGACGAGGCGTCTATCCCCAGGATGGACGTGATCGCCTCGCGCACGGGCTCCGTCAGTTCGGCCTGCTCGCCGAGGATGACCGTGTTGAGCGCCACTTCGTACTCGTGCAGGATACGCTCGGCGCTGAATCCCGAGGCGTAGTCCAGTCCGCTCAGCGTCCGGAACCATGAGTGTGCCACGACGATGTCCGACACGGCCTGTTCGTGCAGCGCCTGCCAGTCGCCTTCGTTCTGCGACGCGATGGGGATGAAGCGCGAATTGTCGCCCTCGCCGCCGTCGCGGATGACGAACATCACCTGCCCGGGGTTGCCTGCGAATTTCTGTTCGGCCAGCCGTACGATGCGCTCGGCTTCGGATTCGTTGTCCACGGTGCTGTCGAGCATCATCACGCCCGAGAGCTGGAACGAGTTGTCGAGCCGCGAGATGTTCCATTTGTCGGTCTTGTAGGCGATGGCCGAGACGTTGAACCCGGCGATATAGGGCGGTACGCCGTAGTGCTCGAACATCGGTTCGTAGTCCTTGTAGTGGATCATGGCCCGCAGCGTGCCGTCCTCCTGCCGTTCGAAGGCCGGGTAGAGGGGCAGCGTCCGTGCCTCGGCGGCGTTGAAGGCCGCCCAGTCGTGGTGCAGGAGGATGTGTGCCGAATCGCGGGCCACGCGGCAGCGCGAAGCGTCCTGGTGGTGGAGCGCGAGGAACGAGTGTTCCGCGTCGGTCACCGCTTCGAGGAAGGCGTTGCCGAACAGGGCCTTGTCGAAGGCCAGCTTGTTGAGCACCTGCCGCAGGCTCTCCCCGTCGCCGTTCACGCGGCGGACGAAGGCTGCCAGCAGGGGTTCATGCCCCTCGTCGCAGGAGAATCCCTTGCCCGAGATGTAGTCGGCCTTGTCGTTGATGATGCGGCGGTGCGTGACCGAACGCCGGGCCATCAGCGCCAGGGCATTGGGGAAGAGGTTGTCGTCGCCCCAGCGCCAGAACTTGTCGCTTTGGACGCTCCCCGCGCCCGATGTGATATATGGGTCGTCCGCACGGTTGGCGACCGCTACGGCCGGCTTGAATTTCTGTTTTCTGCTCATGCTTCTTGTTCTTTGAGCTCGGCGGCCGGGTCGGTGTCCTCGCTCGCAAGCGTCAGGACGGCCGGCGTGCCGTCGAGGGGTTTGATGCCCGACTCCATGGCGAAGGAGTCCGGGCGCAGGGGTTGCGAGGTGCCGAAGCGTGCCGACCATCCCGCCAGCAGCCGCTCGCCCGAGGCCATCGTGACCAGGGCTATGAGCCCTTCTGTTTCGGCCGCACGGCGGAGTGCCGGGGTGAAAGCCTTGCGGAACGCCTCGCGGCCCACGACCAGCGTGAGCGTATGGCGCACGCGCTGCGGCCCGGCGTCGGTGTCGAGCCGTTCGGCATAGGACGAGCGTTGTTCGGCGAGCGGCAGGGCGGTGAGCTGCGTCGCGTCACGGAAAATCGCTTCGGCGCGCCCGTCCGCCGCCACCGCCGCCCGCAGGAGGTTTCCTGCGGGGGTGACCGTGACGGCTGCGATGCCCCCAGCCGGTTTGCGGGGTGTGAAGGCTGCCATCGTTATGCCGGGTTGTAGGCGTAGGTCATCAGCGTTTCGTCGAGCACGTCGCACCCGGCCATGAAGACGGCACGCTGGCGGTTTTCCATCAGGTCGGGGTTGTACCACATGCGCACTTCGTTGCCGGGGAAATCGGCCGTATTGACCGCCAGTACCAGGTTGCGGCGGTCGGTCAGCAGGCAGAACGACTTGTGCAGCGACGTGCCGGTGAGGTAGGAACCCAGACGCACGTCCACGAGTGGTATGCCGTGGTAGGCGAGGCTCGGACGGCCTTCGGTGGTCGCCATGTAGGCGGCATCGGCACTCTTGCCGTCGAGGTATTTCTCGAAAGCGTAGTAGATGTCGGACGTGACGAAGAAGGCGAGCTGCCCGTCGGCCTTCATGTCCTTGACACGCTCGTCGGCGTTCATCCAGAGGTCGTCGAGGACGGCGACTACCTTCTCGGGATCGGAGAAATCCTCGGCCTGGCAGATCGAATTGTAGAATTTCTCCTGCATGGCCCCAGCCTTCACGGTCTTGAGGAACCCGTCGAAGGTGTTGTAACCCGATGCCGCCGAGGTGTCGCCCACCCACATCGTGGCACGGATGCTTTCGGCGACGGCCTGTTTGAAGAGTGCCGTCTCGGCCTGTTCGAGTTCGGTGCCCGTCAGGTCGTCCATGTTGACGTCGGCGCGTGCGGCGATCTTTTCATAGACCAGCGAGAAATAGTCGGCGGCCGAAAATCCCAGTTCGGCCTTCACGCGTCCCAGGCTGATGGTCTTTTGCAGCTTGGTCGCTGCGTTGCCGCCCGTCCATCCGGCAGCGGAGTATTTCTGGAGGACGTTGCGCTGTCCGTCCCAGAGCTGGATGGTCGTGGGTACGGGCATGTTATAGAGTACCCGTACGCCCAGTTCGCGGGCGGAGTCGCCGCTCAGGATCGGGCGGAAAAAGATGGTTTCGAGGTCGGAACCGGTGTACTGTTTTGCACTTTCTAAGAAACTCATGGCTGATTTGTTTTTGGTGTTGGGTTATGTCGTGTGTGAATGTCAGATGCCTTTGAAGCGTTTGGCGTCTTCGGCGTAGGCGCGTTGGTTCGCCGTTCGTACCGTATCGCCGTACGACGGGTCTTCGCGCGGTTTGGTGCAGGTGGGCGAGGCGTTCTGCTGCGCCTGCCGTATGGCCGTGGCCGAGCGGCGCAGCAACTCCTGCCGTTCTCCCGCGGTGAGCAGTACATTGCGGTCGGCGGGAAGCTCCTCGCGGCGGTTGAGCCCGATGCCTGCGAGCAGCCGCTCCCAGCCGCGGGCGATATTCCCCGCCAGCGAGGGTGCCGTGCGTTCCCCGTTGTCGGTCACCGTGTCGGCGAGCCCTGCTGCGACGGCCTCTTCGGGCGATAGCCAGCGGCCGTTGCCGTTGTTTTCGGCCATCAGCGCCTCGAACTCCCCGGCCGGGCGGCCGGAACGGGCGGCATAGACCGCGGCGATGCGCGTGTCGGTCTGGCGGAGCAGGTCGAGTTTTCCCGCTATCTCTGCGGCGTTGCCTTCGGCGGCACAGATGGCCGTGTGGATCAGGTAGAGGGCGTTGGCCGAGATTTCGCGGCAGCCGGGCGATGCGGCCTGTGCGATGATCGTCGCCGCCGAGGCCGTGTAACCGTAACAGCGGGTGGTGATGTGCGCATCGAGCGAGCGCAGCGCGTCGTGGATCAGAAGTGCGTCGTTGACGTCGCCGCCCGTCGAGCGGATGTCGACCACGATCTGCGGGGCGTCGATCCCGGCGATGCGCCGCACCGTGTCGCGGAACTTCTCGTAGGTTGCGACGCGCGCTTCGGGCTGGTCGAACTGCCACTCTTCCGGTACGCCGATGGTACCTTCGATCTCGATGCGGCAGACGCCGGCGCTGTTTTTGATTTGGATTTCCGATTTCATGTTTCAGGATTTGTACGTGTTGTAATAGTAGCTGCGCACCTTTTCGTAGGAGCAGCAGAATTCGTCGGCCGTGACGTGCATGGCCTCGCAGCGGGGTACGCCTTCCTCTGCCAGCCGGTCGACCCGTGCCCGTACGGCCCGCTGTTCGCAGGCCCGCAGGTTGACCAGTCCCAATCCGAACAGCCGTTCGACGGCCTGTTCCCCTTCCAGGCCGCCTATTGCGTCGAGCAACACTTCAGCGAGCCGTTTTTCGTGCCGTGTCATCATCCTTCGCTCAGGCGTGTGAAGGTGCATCTGGCCGATGCCGCCTGCGGGTCGTAGCTTTCGATAGCATGAAGCGTGGCGCGGATTTCCTCGCCCCCGGTGTCGAGCCGGAATACCGAACGCAGGTCGGGCATCCCGGTGCCGGGCGTGAAGAGGCTTTCGAATTCGTGCGGCGCGAGCCGCAGCGAGAGGGTGATGCGCTGGCAGGTGGCTTCCTGTGCTGCCTGGCGGTCGTAGCGATGGTGCAGGCCGCGGATGCCGTCGCGGTCTTCGAAACAGAGCGTGAAGCCCTCCGTCGCTGCGTCCCCCGTGAAGTGGAATGCCGCGAGCGGGTATTCCGCCAGCCCCGACGGATACCCCCAGCGTTCGCCCGCGGGCAGCGGGTGCAGCCCGACGAAGCGCACGATACGAGGCGTGAAGTTGGTGCCGTCCTCCTGCACGTCATCCCGGTCGCCGACCTGCATGATCTGCGCCGAGGGGGCGTTGGCATAGTGCCCTGCCTCGCTGAGCGTGGGCCGGAAGAGGGGGTTGCGCAATACTTGGTCGCCCTCTCGTGCGGCATAGGAATCGGTGCGGACGCTCCACTCCCCGAAGGGGCTCCCGGCTCCGGCATTGAAACGGTTCACGGCGCCGTCGCCTTCCTGGTAGCCCCATGTGCGGCTTTCGTGGATTTCGGGGGCGATGTCGGCCAGCACCACAGGCTGCGAGAAATCGCTTCTGTCGCGCCAGTCGGCCGTGGTTCCGCTGCCGAAAAATTCGTCGGCGGGTTCGATGCGTACGGTCTTGGTCTCCTCCTCGGTGTGGAACCTCAGGTTGAAGAGGTGTTGCAGCGCTTCGAGCAGTGCCGACTGCCGGATAGGATCCCGGGCGACGTCGGCGAAAGTGATTGCGGAGCCGTAGCCCGGTGCCGACGAGAACCGCGGTCGGAGTGAACACTCCTTGTGGAGCGTAAGCGACATTCCCTCCTCTGCGCCGTAGAAATAAATCCGGTCGAAGAATTTGGGCGATGCGGGGGCGATGCGTTCCGGGGCGGTTCGTACCCGCAGCTCGACGGTCGTCCGTCCCGATTCGGTGACGTATCCGTCGTACAGCGCCCAGTCGCCCGCATAGCGTACCCAGCGGGTGCCGCTGCGGATGAGCAACACGGGGTCGGCGACGGTGCCCGAGGCCGGGGTCGTGACCTGCGCCGTGCGCGCCGAAAACTCCGTCCAGAGAGCCTCTGCCACTCCATCCTTCGTGTAGGCCAGGCGGTACTGCGCCCCGTCGGTGTGGTCGAACACGATAGCCAGGTAACGGTGCCCGGGGGAGATGTCCGGCCGGTGGTCTTCATATCGGTTCGCCAGCGTGAAGGGCATGTCGGCGCCCGTCCCGAGGTAAACCGAGTCGAATCCCCGGAGCCGCTCACGCGTCAGGATACGGTGGTCGGTGGTGTATTTCAGGTAGTATTCGAAGCCCGCACTCACTTCGGTCGTGGGGGTGAAGACGATGCGCCCCTTGTCGAACCCGAAGCAGTTGCCGTTGTTGCAAAGTTCGGGAATCGGCTCCCCGTCGGTGTCGAGCGTCTGCGGCGTGGCCGTTTCGACGATGTTGCCCACGCTGTTGGCCGTTGTGCTCGGGTTGGCCGACACCCGCCCCAGGTGGTTGCCCTGTGCGGTGGCCGGAGCCAGCCTGCGGGCGTAGAAGCCCATCCGCGCAGCAAGCGCCGCCGTGTCGCGCGACGGGTAGGCACCGCTCATGTAAAGCGAGCGGAACTCCGGACTGCCCGTGAAATTGCTTTCGATGCGGTAGCCGGCCTCTGCGAAGATCTGTCTCTTATACACATCTCCGAGCCCACGAGACTGCAGCTAATCTCG
>ENA-OZVF01000733-OZVF01000733.1-human-gut-metagenome-genome-assembly--contig:-NODE-733-length-9329-cov-3.675437_pt1 | contig 9329 bp, 8 predicted proteins | sample MGYA00243449_ERZ654053 | MGnify/ENA primary metagenome ERZ654053 (study PRJEB26926, sample SAMN06165127) | human gut metagenome | biome: ENVO:00009003; feature: ENVO:2100002; material: ENVO:00002003... | reverse complement strand
ATGCGACTACGAGAACCCCGAACCGCTGCCCCCCATCGCCATCGACGAACCGACCATGTCGATGCTCTTCACGATCAACAACTCGCCTTTCTTCGGCAAGGACGGCAAATACGTCACCTCACGCCACATCAAGGAGCGCCTCGACCGCGAACTGGAGAAAAACCTCGCGCTGCGCGTGACGCCCGGCCCTTCGGCCGACAGTTTCAACGTATTCGGCCGCGGCGTGCTGCACCTTTCGGTGCTGATCGAGACCATGCGCCGCGAAGGATACGAATTGCAGGTCGGACAGCCCCGCGTGATCGTCAAGGAGATCGACGGCAAGAAATGCGAACCGGTCGAGGAACTGACCGTCGACTGCCCCGAAACCTGCTCGGGCACGGTGATCGAACTGGCCACCAAGCGCAAAGGCACGCTCAGGAACATGACGTCGAACGGCGACCGCGTGCGGCTGGAGTTCGACATCCCCTCGCGCGGCATCATCGGCCTGAGGTCGAACATGCTGACGGCAACGGCCGGCGAGGCGATCATGACGCACCGCCTGAAGGATTTCGAACCGTGGGTCGGCGAAATCGAGATGCGCACCAACGGCTCGATCATCTCGGGCGAGACCGGCACGGCCTTCGCCTACTCGATCGACAAGCTGCAGGATCGCGGACGCTTCTTCATCAACCCGATGAATCAGGTCTACGAGGGGCAGGTGATCGGCGAGCACACGCGCCAGAACGACATCACGGTCAACGTCACCAAGGCCAAGCAGCTCACCAACATGCGCGCTTCGGGGTCGGATGATAAAACCTCGATCGCCCCGCCGAAGGTCTTTACGCTCGAAGAGGCGTTGGAATACATCCAGGCGGACGAATACGTCGAAGTTACGCCCCACGCCATGCGCTTGCGCAAGATATTGCTGCACGAGGTAGACCGCAAACGCGCTTCGAAGTAAACGGCCACCGCATAACGCATAAACCGAACCCGGAAAATGGATCATTTCACCTTATCGCTGGCCGTCGGCGCCGTCGCAGGGACGCTGGACATCATCCCGATGATTTTCCAGCGGTTGCCGATGCGTTCGTGCCTGTCGGCATTCTTCATCTATTTCTTTGCGGCCGTCATCGTCTTTTACAGCGACCTGCCCTACCTGCCTTGGTGGGCGGACGGCATGGCCGTCACGCTGATGCTGATGATCCCCGTGCTCTTCACCTTCTCGGGCAGGGAGCGCAAAGCCATCCCGGTGGTGCTGTTCAACGCGTTGCTGTTCGGGTTCCTGATCAGCGCCGCGGAAAAATACCTGGCCTGAGGCATCCGGCCGAAAAAAAACGGGACGGCATCCGTTTTTTTACCTATAGCATGCAGTATCAGGCAATTTCTCCGTTTATAAAAAGGAAACGAACGGAAAAACGACAGAGATGAAAAGATATATACTGACGCTCCTGCTGGCGGCCTGCGTATGCACGGCCTGCGATAAGGACGACGAATATGAAATCCGCGAATGGACGGTCGCCTCGCAACTGGGCATCGCCCACGGGGCGAGTACGTTGCAGCCCGTACTGCTCGTCAAGGCCAACGACGACACGTCGTGGCGTGCCGTATATCAGGGCATCGAGGGATTCGATTTCGAGGCGGGTTACGAATACCGGCTCCGCATAAAAGCCGAACAACTGCCCGATCCGCCCCAGGACGGCTCTTCGATCCGCTACACCCTGCTGGAGCAAATTTCGAAGACCCCGGCGACCTCGGTCATCCCCGACCAGTTCTTCCCGGTCTTCACGATGGAGGTCGCCCCGCAGCCGATGAATTACCGGGGACAGCGATTCCTGGGCGTACGGTTCCCCGAGTCCGGACTGAACGAATGGCAGCCGTGGCCGTTCCGCATCGAAAGGTTCGAATACGAACCGGGATACGTCTACCGGCTCCGCATCGGGACTTCGGTAATCCCGGCTCCGGACAGCCCCGAGGGCTATTACACCGTCTGCTACTCGATGCTCGACATGGACAGGCAGCCTGCAGAGGATTAAAATGCGGAGAAACGTCCTGAAAACAAAAACGACCCTTTCGGGTCGTTTTTTCATGGCAGGCAAACGGTCTCTCCCCGCGGAGCCCCGCCTCCGGACGTTGCCGTCCCGCGGCCGGGGTTATTCCCCTTCGGGGTCTTCCTGCACCGGCACCCCCTTTTTCAGGGTGGCGAACGAAAGGATATGCCACGTCACGCCAATGGCGACGGCAAGCAGGGCCGCCTGCGCCCACCACCAGGCGGTAAGCAGCGCGAAAATGCAGTAGAGCATCGTCCCCCACATGAGCGTCAGGGAAATGATCTTGGCACGGAGCGGTATGGCGCGATTTTCGCGGAAGTTCCGTACATACTCGCCGAAACAGGGGTGTGCGAGCAGCCAACCGTAAAGCCGGGGCGAAGAACGCACCCAAAGGGCCGCCGATAGCAACAGGAACGGCGTGGTAGGCAGCAGGGGGACGAATATGCCGACGATGCCCAGCACGCACGAGATGCATCCCAATACGACGAGAAGAATTTTCATGGGGCAAAAATAGCACAAATTCGGGAGCCGGAAGCACGGCGACGGTTATTTTTCCTTATATTTGTAGAATAGAAACCGTATACGATACAAAACCAAAATACGATGAATAAAATAGGTATTGCCAGCGACCACGCAGGCTATGAAATGAAAGAATTCCTGGTAGGTTACCTCGACGCCATGGGTTACGAGGTGCTCGATTTCGGCACGCATTCGCCCGACAGCGTCGACTATGCAGACTTCGCGCATCCGCTGGCCGAGGCGATCGAAAACGGCGAACTGGAACGCGGCATCGCCCTCTGCGGCTCGGGCGAAGGGATGACGATGACCCTCAACAAGCACCAGGGCATCCGCGCCGGCCTTGCCTGGGAGCCCGAAATCGCGTCGCTCATCCGCCGCCACAACAACGCCAACATCATCGTCTTCCCGGCGCGCTTCATCTCCAACGACGAAGCCGTGGCGATGCTCGACGCCTATTTCTCTGCCCAGTTCGAAGGCGGACGCCACGAGCACCGCATCGAAAAGATGGCGATCCCCTGCTGCACAGCCGGAGAAACGGCAAAATAAGGGACAAAACCTGCGGGCGCGGCCATTCCGCACGGCAGGCAACCTGCCGGTCTCATACGGCATCACCGGGGTACTGCTGCCACCGATCCCGACCGTGGGATGCTGCATCTTTTACGCAATCCCGACAGCAGTATAACAGAACGAATATGCCCAAACACCAACTCTGCCGCAACTGCGGCTACGAAATCGACCATAATTACTGTCCGGCATGCGGACAACGCACGACGACCGACCGGCTGACCTGGGCGTCGCTGGCGGAGAGCGTCAGCTCGACCTTCATCGGCGACGAAGCGTACGGCCTGCGGGGCATCAACATGCGCAAGGGCGCCGTGATGACATGGCTGGCGATCCTGATACACCCCTATGCCTCGGTCTCGGAGTTCATCCTGGGGCACCGCCGCAAATATTTCAACCCGGTGGCGATCCTGCTCATGCTCTCCACTTTTTACGCCGTCGTGTTCGCCCTCGTGGGCAAGGAGTTCACCCCTACGGCCCGGGCCGACTACCCCTTGTTCCGGTGGCTTATCTGTTCCTACTACGACTACGCCACGCTGCACCCGGCGGCCAACATGCTGCTGATGCTGCCGTTCTATGCATTGGCGATGAAAACCGTGTTCCGCAGGCGCTCCGACCTCAAATATGTGGAATACCTCTACATAGGCATCTTTCTGTCGGTGTTCGAAATCACGCTGATGATCCTCGCACTGCCCGCCGAACTGTTCATCCCGTGGTACAGTTCCTTCTACATGCAGATGCTGCCCGTTTTCATCTATACGGGATTCGTATTCTGGAAATTGTTCGGACTGAAGAAGAAAGGCGCCGTCCTGCGCACGCTGCTGGTCGACATGCTGCAATATGTCTATGCCTTTTTCGCAGCCCTGGGCCTGTTGACGCTGTCGCTGGGCATCTATTATCTGGTCGCCCCCGAAAAGTTCAAGGAGGAGCTCAATATCCGCAACGGGGATGCCAGGACAGAACAGGTCGAAGGGGCGCAGCCGGGAGAAGGCGCGCTGAACGACATCCTGGACGGGATCATGGATGTGTTTTCGGTCGACTCGGAGGATCGCAAAGGCGAAGCGGACGCCACGCCCGATGAAGAGGAAAACGCAATAGCCCCGGCGGCGGAACAACCCGAAAGGCAATAAAGGCGCCGCCCGTCGTTCGGGGTATGCGGCCGATTCCGAAAATATAATTTATACCGCTTTTGCCTGTGCGTATCGGGCAAGGGCGGACAGACACGCAAGAGATGAATTCACCCGAAACGTCCCGCACCTGCCTTAACTGCGGCACACAGGTAGACGGCCGATACTGCCCCCGCTGCGGGCAGGAATACGGCTCGACACGGATCACCTGGCGGTCGCTCTACGACGAGGCCGTATCGATCTTTATCGGCGACAGCATTTTCAGCGAGAAGGATGCCGTCGTGCGTTACGGCATCCTGCGCACCCTGTGGAGCATTTTGATCCGCCCCACGACCACCGTCAGGGAATACCTGGCCGGCAAGCAGTGCAAATACGTCCCGCCGCTCACGCTGCTGATGCTCGTCTGCACGATCTGCCTGCTGCTGCTGAACTGGTTCCAGGTCAAACTGCTGGATTTTTCCTTTTCGACCGAAGACGACGATCCCATATCGCAGCACATAAGCGAATTCCTAGATTACTACTTCAACAACCACCTCGAGCTGCTTGCCATGCTGAAGGTTCCCTACATGGCCCTGGCCTGCAAATGGATTTTCCGCAAATGCTCGTCGCTGCGCTATATGGAGTATTTCTACATCGGGCTTTACCTGGCTTCGCTGCACACCATACTGCTTTCCGGCGGCACCATCCTGGCACAGGTGTGCGCACTCCCCCCGGACGGCCTGACCGCGAACATCCTGTCGCGTATCGCCATGGTCACGCTTTCGGTCTACAACATCGTCATCCTGCGCAACCTGTTCCGCATAAGCTGGGCCGGGGCGTCCGTCAGGTATATCCTCTGCATGGCGATTACCACCGTATGCATCGTATCGACGCTGGTAGCGACCGTGGTCGGGATGGCGATCTTCGACGAATTATTCTGACAAGCGGCGCTATAAAGCGAAAACATAGGGGAACCGCGGGCGCAGCCGTCCGGCATCGGCCCCGGCAAAAAGTCCGAACACGGCCGAGCCGCTGCCCGACATCGAGGCATAGACCGCTCCGGCCGCAAGCAGGCTGTCGCGGGCTTCGCGGATGGCAGGATGCGCCGCGAAGATATGCGGCTCGAAATCGTTGGTCACCAAACCCTGCCACTCCGCCACAGGCCGCCGCAAGCGCTCCGCGAGGGGCACTTCGGGCACATGCGGACGTACCCCTGCGTAAGCCTCGCGCGTCGAAACGCCCACGTCGGGTTTCACGACAACGAGCGTCATTCCCGCCAGACAGAGCGGGTAAGGCTCCATGATCTCGCCCCTCCCGGTGCAAAGCTGCGGGGTGTTGCGCACGAAAAAGGCCGTGTCGCTACCCAGCTCGGCGGCAAGGGCGACCAGCTCCGCCTCGGCAAGACGCAGGCCGAAAAGCCCGTCGAGCGCCAGCAGTACGGCGGTGCCGTCGGACGAACCGCCCCCGAGCCCGGCACCGAAAGGCACCCGTTTGTCGAGGCGTATCTCCACGCCGTCCACGCCGTAGCGCTCCCGCATCAGCAGGAAAGCCTTGACGCAGATATTCTCCCCGGGGGCGCAATCCACCGCCAGCCCTTCGGAGAGGAACCGCACGCCGGGCACGGCTGTGCGCGTCACCCCGACCACGTCGTACAGTCCCCGCACGGGGAACATCACGGTCGACAACTCGTGGTAGCCGTCCTCACGGCGGCGCAGGACATCCAGCCCCAGATTTATTTTGCAGTTTGCATGCAGGATCATACGGCAAAGATATAAAATTTGTACTTTTGCCCTATGAAATTCCGCACCGAAATCGACATTGCGCCCCTCGGGGTGAAAATCGGATACGGGAACCGCATCCTGGCCCTCGGTTCCTGCTTCGCCGAACACATCGCGGGACGGCTCGCCGAAGCCCGGTTCCGCATCGTCACAAACCCCACGGGCATCCTGTTCAACCCCCTCTCCATCGCCGCCGCGCTGCGCAGCTATGCGGACGAGGCGCCCGTACAGCATTCCGAGCTGGACTTCGACGGCGAACTGTGGTTCCACTACGGGTTCCACGGCTCTCTCTCGGCCGCGTCGCCCGACGAGGCGCTGGCTGCGATGAACGCCGCCCGCAAGGCAGGCGCCGAAGCCCTGCGCCGTGCCGACCGGGTATTGCTGACCCTGGGCACGGCATGGGTCTACGAACACAACGGGCAGGTGGTAGCCAACTGCCACCGGCAGCCCGCGACCGAATTCGTGCGGCGCAGGCTGGGCGTCGCGGAGATCACCGGGGCATTTTCAGCCCTGCTCGCCGGACCGCTCGCCGGGAAAGAGGTCATCCTCACGGTCAGCCCCGTACGGCACCTCGGCGACGGACTGGAGGGCAACGCCGTAAGCAAGGCCACGCTCCGCCTGGCGGCCGAAGAGCTGGCCGCGGCGCACGTCGCCGTCCACTACTTCCCGGCCTACGAAGTGCTCAACGACGACCTGCGCGACTACCGTTTCTACGCCGACGACCTGGTGCACCCCTCGGCGCAGGCCATACAATACGTCTGGGAAAAATTCATCCCCGCAGTGCTCTCGGACGAGGCACGACGCCTGCTCCCCGACGTGCGGCACATCGTCGTCGCGGCGGCGCACCGTCCCCGCAACCCCCGCAGCGAGGCCTACCGGGAGTTCTGCCGCCGCAGGATAGGCGAGATCGCGGCACTGCCGCAGGTCGATTTTCAGGCCGAGGAGGAATATTTCCGCAGATGTATCGAAATAAATTCGTAAATTTGCGGCCAATTACACACACGCAATGAAGCACAGGATCATTTTACTTGCCATAGCCGCCCTGGCGGCATTCGAAGCCGCGGCGGCACGCCCCCGCCTGGTCGTCAACATCGTCGTAGGCTCGATGCGCGCCGAAGACCTCGGCCGGTATGCCGACAACTACGGCGAAGGCGGGCTCAGGCGCCTGCTGGACGGGGGCACGGTCTTCGCCGACAGCCGCTACGACTACCAGCAGACCACGACGCCCGTATCGCTCGCCACGCTCACCACGGGCGCCATGCCTTCGACGCACGGCGTAATCGGCGCCCGCTGGCGCGACTACGTCGAAAACGACGCCGTAGAACTGATCGCCGGGCGCAAGGGCCCGGGGCCCTACAACCTGATAGCCCCGACGCTCGCCGAGGCGCTCCTGCAACACGAGCCCGGAGCCAAAGCCGTCTCGGTTGCCACCGAGGCGATGTCGGCGGTCATCATGGCCGGGCACGGCGGCGAAGCCTTCTGGCTCGATTCGGCGCGCTGCGGCTGGGAAACGTCGCCCTATTACGCCCCCGAAGTACCCGAATGGGTCGCCCGCAGCAACCGCGAACGCTACAACCTCTCGTACATCACCCCCGAGTGGCGCACGCTCTACGAAAAGGGACGCTACCTCAACACCCGCAACTGGGACATCGTTCTCACGGGCAAAAGCAGGAAAGACAAAGACGAGCCGGGCGAAGGGCGCCTGAAATTCACGTCGGACTACGACAAAATGCTCTACACCCCGGCGGGCAACACCGCCGTGCTGGGCTTTGCCAAGCAGGCTATCGCCCAGTTCAAACTCGGCGACGACGCGACGCCCGACCTGCTGAACATCTGCCTCGACACGCCGCGCCGCATCAGCGAGGCCTACGGCCCCGAGTCGGTCGAGGTCGAGGACATGTACTACCGCCTGGATCGCGACCTAGCCGATTTTCTGACCTTCGTCTTCGCCCAGGTCAGAAACGGCGAGGTGCTCGTCGTCTTCACCTCCGACCACGGCACCAGCCCTTCTTTCGACACGGGGCACGAAGAGAGCGACCGGTTCAACACCCGCCAGTTCGAGGTGATCGTCAACGGCTTCCTCAACGTCCGCTACGGCATGGGCGACTGGGTGCTGGAGTACGAGGACAAATGCGTCTACCTGAACCACAACCTGATCTACGAGCGGGGGCTCGACCTGGCCGAGGTACAGAACGAGGTGGCGATCTTCGCCATGCAGTTCCGGGGCGTATCGCACGCCCTCTCGGCGACGGCCATGCGTACGAGCTACTTCGGGAGCGGCTATGCCCGCAAGATGCAGAACAGCTTCTACCCCCGCCGTTCGGGCGACGTCATCCTGAACCTGATGCCCGGCTGGATCGAGGAACAGGAGCGCTGCTGGTCGTCGTCGGGGTCGATGTACGGCTACGACACGCAGGTGCCGCTGGTATTCTACGGCGTCGGCGTCGGGCCGCAGCGCATAAAGCGCCGCGTGGACATGACAGCCGTGGCTCCGACCGTGGCACGTATGCTGGAGATCACCGAGCCTGCGGCATCGGAAGGCGAAGTACTGCCGGAAATAATAGATTTGTAAGGTTTTAAAGCAAAAGATATGGACAAGATACAGGAGGAGATCATCGGGGAGTTCTCGGTATTCGACGACTGGCTCGACAAATACGACTACCTCATCGGCCTGAGCGACTCGCTCCCGGCCATCGCAGCCGAGCACCGCACGGAACAATACCTGATCGACGGCTGCCAGTCGCGCGTATGGGTAGACGCACGTCTGGAGGACGGCAAGGTCTACTATGCCGCCGACAGCGACGCCATAATAACCAAGGGCATCATCGCGTTATTGATACGCGTGCTGAACGGGCGCACGCCGCAGGAGATCCTCGACACCGACCTCTATTTCATCGACGCCATCGGCCTGAGCGCCAACCTCTCGCCCACGCGCTCGAACGGCCTGCTGTCGATGGTCAAACAGATGCGGCTCTATGCGCTCGCGTTCGCAAGCAAAAGCGAAAAATAACAGACAGCTATGACACCCGAAGACATACTGAAGGTAGAGAAGGACATAGTCCTTACGCTCAAGAACATATACGATCCCGAAATCCCGGTCAACATCTATGACCTGGGATTGATCTACGAAATAGACTACACGCCCGACGGCGTGGCGAACATCCGCATGACCCTCACGGCGCCCAACTGCCCCATGGCCGACATGCTCGTGGAGGATGTCAACCAGCAGGTTGCCAAGGTCGACGGCGTAAAGGCGGTGAATGTCATCCTCACGTTCGACCCCGTATGGGACCTGTCTCTTATACACATCTCCGAGCCCACGAGACTGCAGCTAATCT
>ENA-OZVF01000709-OZVF01000709.1-human-gut-metagenome-genome-assembly--contig:-NODE-709-length-9563-cov-4.151451_pt1 | contig 9563 bp, 5 predicted proteins | sample MGYA00243449_ERZ654053 | MGnify/ENA primary metagenome ERZ654053 (study PRJEB26926, sample SAMN06165127) | human gut metagenome | biome: ENVO:00009003; feature: ENVO:2100002; material: ENVO:00002003... | reverse complement strand
CCTCGGTCTGCTGCCGCTGGTCTTCTCTTCGGGGCCGGGCTCGGCGAGCCGTCAGGGGATCGGTACGGGCGTCTTCTTCGGCATGTTGGTCGCCATTACGGTAGGCATTGTCTTCGTGCCCTTCTTCTTCGTGTGGATTTACCGGATTAAAGAAAAACTGAAACGATGAAACGACTTGCGATATTTCTTATGATACTGGCTGCTGCCGCTGGGCTGGGCTCCTGCTCGGCCGTGCGTCACTGCAAGGCGCCCGAGGTCGACTTCCCGGCGGCTATCGCCGGGGGTGCTGCGGCCGATTCGCTCGCCATCGCCGACATGGAGTGGTGGCAGTTCTACGGCGATTCGACCCTGTGTAACATCATCCGTCATACGTTGGCCAACAACAAGGACATGCTTGCCGCCGCGGCGCGTGTCGAGCGGATGCGCCAGCTTTACCGCATCGGCAAGGCCGACCGCCTGCCGTCGGTGTCGGGAACGGTCTACGCCGATCACGAAACCAACGACTATGCGGGCGAGGAGCCGAGCCGCGACCCCGAATTCGGCGCCAAGGCTACCGTGAGCTGGGAGCTCGACCTGTGGGGAAACCTGCGCTGGGCCAAGCGCAAGGGCGGTGCCGAATACCTCGCATCGGTCGAGGACAGGCGTGCGATGCAGATGACGCTTGTGGCCGAGGTCGCCGCCGCCTATTTCCGGTTGATGGCGCTCGACAACGAGCTTTCCATCGTGCGGCGTACGCTCATCACGCGCAGCGAGGGTGCTTACCAGGCGCAGTTGCGTTTCGAGGGCGGCCTCACCTCTGAAACGGTCTTTCAGCAGGCGAAAGTGGAGTACGCCTCGACGGCGGCGCTGATCCCCGACCTCGAACGCAAGATCGAGGTCATGGAAAACAGCATTTCGCTGCTCATGGGCGAAAATCCCGACTGGCGGGTCGTGCGTAGCAAGATGAATACCGAGGCGGAGTTCGCCGAGTCGCTTCCCGTGGGGTTGCCGTCGGAATTGCTCCTGCGGCGTCCCGACGTGCGGGCTTCTGAGCAGCAGCTCCGTGCGGCGATGGCCGCCGCGGGCATGGCCTACGCCGACCGCTTCCCGCGCATCGTGTTCAACCTGACGGGCGGCTGGGAAAACGACGATGTGAGCGGGTTTTTCCGCTCGCCGTTCTCGTATGTCGCCGGTACGCTCGCCTCGCCGATCTTCGGGTTCGGCCGTAAACAGGCCCGGTACAAGGCCGCGCTGGCCGCCTACGACGAGGCCCGGCTGGGGTATGAACAGAAGGTGCTGACGGTTTTCAAGGAGGCCAACGACGCCGTGGTCAGCTACCGCAGCGTTCGCCGGACGGCCGCGCTGAAGGTTAACCTGCGCGACGCAGCCCGGAAATACGTCGAACTCGCCCAGCTGCAATACCGGGGCGGGAGCATCAATTATATCGACGTGCTGGATGCGCAACGCCGCTATTTCGACGCCCAGATCGGGGTCAGCAATGCCGTGCGCGACGAGCACCTGGCTTTGGTCGACCTTTACAAAGCCCTGGGCGGCGGCTGGGCGGAATAACCCTGCCGGCTTCTTTGGTTTATCGCTATGCCCGGATCCGCGCGGATCCGGGCTTTTTATTCCCGGGACGCCGTTTCGTGGCATCTTCCCCGAAAACTCTTTTTGTCATGCTCATACGAAACATCCTTCCCCGGGAAAGTTCTTCCCGCCGGGCCGTGATTCGGAGCCCGGGAAGCGGAATCTGAATAGTGCCGGCCTGCCGATGTCCCCTGTGCGGGTCGGATCAATCCCGGACTCTTTTCTTTCCCCATTTGGGGCGGATGTCGAGGAATATTTCGAAATTTATCCCCGGCATGGGGCGTCCCAGCACGGAAACATACTCTTCGTCGAAGAGGTTTTTGACGGCGGCTTTGACCGAAAAATCGGCCCAGCGTGCGGAAAACAGCTTTTCGAGTGTCACGTCGTTCATCAGGTAGTAGGGGACGTTGCCCGTGTAGGTGAATGCGTTGCTCGTCATGGTGAACCGCTCGCTGTAATAGCACCACTTGTATAGCAGGCGCCAGCTTTTGTAGGCCAGACGCCCTGTCACTGCGGCCGAATATACGGGCACGTAGGGGAGTTGCCTGCCCAATGACCGGTCGCCCTTGCTGAACGCTTCGCCCCGGTTGACCGAGGGCGTCCACGAGAAGTTGCCGTCCAGTCCCAGCTGCCACTCCTTCGAGAGCATACGGTCGTACCCGGCTTTCAGTTCCACGCCGTAAGCGTGTACGTCCTTCATGTTGAGCGGCGTCCAGTAGTTGGTGTTGCCGCCCAGCGGCAGCCAGAGAATCCAGTCGTCGATGTAGGAATCGAACCATGTCGCCTCGCCGTGCAGCGAATATACCCCTTCCTTCCCTACGGCAAACGATATCCCGCCGTCGTACGAGAACCCCAATTCGGGTACGAGGTCGGTGTTCCCGCCCGGTTGGAAATAGAGGTCGTTGAGCGTGGGATAACGGTAGTTGCGCGATACGGAGGCTTTTGCCCGGATCGTCCCGCGTTTCGAGATCAGGTAGTCCGCATAGAACGCCGGGATGAGCGGCGTCCACTGCGCGCCGTACATCTCTTCGCGCAGCGTGACGGACAGCCCCAGCCGTTCGGTGGGCATCCATTTGGCCGTGATGCTGGTCGAAAGCTCCGTGCGCGCGTGGTTGTATCCGATGGTCTTTCGGTTCATGTCCTGCGAGATGATCCTGCGGTCGTTGTTCGTGACGAAATGCTGGTGCAGGTCGGCCTGTGCCGTGAAGAGCCATTTGCGGCCTATGTAGTACTCCCCTTCGCCCGAGACGAAGAGCGTGTGGTACCAGTTCCGGGAGGTGGTCATGTACTCCAGTTTCCCGTTGCCCACGTCGTTGGCGTAGTCGTAGGCGAACCAGCTGTAGATGTATCCGGCCTTGGCCGCGACTTTCCAGTTCCGGCGCAGGTGATCCCACGACAGCACGCTGCGCAGCGTGCGTTCGCGCTGTTCGTTGATGAATTTCTTCGGATCGCCGTAATCGGTCGTCATGCGCCCCAGCCCGCGCTTCGAGGCGATCAGCCAGGCGTTCAGGCCGAACCGGTCTCCGTTGCCCGTGTTGTAATAGGCCTCCTGCAACAGGTGGAAGTCGCGGAAAGCTCCGTCGTCGTGCTTTTCGCGGGGATAGTACGAACCGATGATGTTGTGCTCGTCGTCGTAGATGTTTTCCTTCTTGTCGTGGTTCCGGTAGGAATATTCGTTGGGGGACGACGAATATACCACGCGCGTGGAGGTCTGCCAGCGGTCGTTGCCGTAGGTGAGACGCAGGAATTCGTCCGTCGTCCAGAATGACCCGATGCCCTGGGTGTATTGCAGCCCGAAGCCCTGCGTATCGGCGGGTTTGGTCGCCAGCATGACCGCACCGCCCAGGCCGCCGCCCGTGACGTTGACCGACGAGGTGCCGTGCAGCAGTTGTGCGTCGTCGACGAAGTAGGAGGGAATCATCGAGAAATCGGTCATGCCCAGCATCGGCGAGTTGATACGCATGCCGTTCCACACCACCTGCGTGTGCGAAGGGCCCGTGCCGCGGAATGCGACCGTCGAAAGCGTCGCCCGTCCGTATTGCTTGATGAAGATCGACGAATTGAATGTCAGCACGTCGGCCATCGACAGGGCAATGTTCTCGTGCAGGACGAGCGTGTCGAGCTGCGTTTTCTGAACGCCTATTTCTTTCATGGGTTTCACGCCCGTCACCCCGACTGCGCGGATGGGCAACACCAGCGACGGATTCTCGTTCCACCACCCTCCGTCCGACGGCGCCTTGTCCTGGGCGGCGGCGCTCCACCAGAGGGCGATGCTGAACAGCGGGATTAGGAGTCTCTTCATTGCTTCGCGTGTTTGTCGGGTTATCGTTTCCAGCAGAAAGCGCCCGGGGTGACGCCCGCGTAAAATTCGTCTACCGCGTCGCCGTCGGCCGTATAACGGTAGACGATCCCCTGCTGCTGGTAGTCGATGGCATCGGCCACGTAGACGTCGCCGTTGTCCGGGTCGACCGTCAACCCGTAATATTTCGTCTCCCGGTATTCGAGGAACGGGCGCGCCGGGAGCTGCTCGGCGGCTACGGGCATGCGCCAGACATCCTTGTTGATCCAGTACAGCGTGTCGCGCGTGCCGTTGAGCTGCACTTCCGAGGGTGCATCCCCCTCTCTGAAACGGAACTGCTTTTCCAGGCGGAACGAGGCGGCGTCGATGCGGTACAGTGCCGGAACATCATATCCGTAGGGGCTGCCTTCGTAACCGCCGTCGGTGATCGTCCACAGCTTGTCGTTGGCATCCAGTACCAGCGATGTGGGTTGTACGCCGACGACCAGTTCGTCCACCACCCTGTCGGTTCGGGTGTCGATCTTCAGCAGCCGGTTCTGGTACGACCAGCAGTTCACGTAGACGTATTGCCCGTACTGTACCATCTGCTCGGTCGATCCCGATCCGGGTGTCATGCCGGGACACTCGATGTAGCCCGTGATCTCGTACCGCCTGGGGTTGACGATGAAAATGCGGTTGTCCCAGAGCTGGGTCACATAGGCCTTTTCGTCGGAGACGAAGTGGATGTACCGCGGCGAGGTGAGGTTCGTGATGCGGCCCACCTCCTTGAATGTACGGAGGTCGATTGCGAAGACGACATGCGAATTGTTCACGACGATCCATCCCAGATCGTTGTGGATGGTCATCGACTGTGCCACGTCGCCCAGCTTCATGGCGTTGGCACGGTAGAAAACCTCGTTCTCGACCTTTTTCGTTGCCGGGTCGTAATAGGAGAGCGTGGCGTTGCCGTACTGGAAATTTCCCTCGTTGGTGATGAACAACCCCGGCCCCGTCGCGGCGAACTCTTCCATGTCTGCGTAGTCCCACTTCATGCAGCCTCCCAGTGCCGGCAGGCACAGGATCACGGGCAGGATATGTCGTAAAATCCGTTTCATGCGTCGAAAATTAAAGAAACGACCGGCCCCTCCTCTTCCCTGGTGCGGAGCTGCGGCCGGCTGCATCGGACGTCCGGTGCGGCCTTCGTATTTGTCAAACTGATTTTACATCCGGGAATATGCCTTGCCGGCAGGCTCTTCATGCCGATCACGATCCATTCCCCTGGATTGTAAAATCATTGCAACGGCAGGTCTTCTGACTCGTTCCCGTCGAGACGCCTTCCCGGCCGGACTGGGGCCAGTGGCAAAAGATTGTCAGGACTTGTTGTGCCATTTCGGGTGGCAGGAACTCACAGCAGAGGGAACTGTTGCCGATTTTCACGGCATTCCCTTTTAATCGGTCAGGGGGTTGCGGAACCCCTTTGCGAACCATTGCGCAACAAAAGTATAAAAAATTCGGGTTCGCAAGGCCTTATAACGAAAAAAGGTCGCCGTATGGCGACCTTTCCGAGCCGAAACCGGGACTTGAACCCGGGACCTCTTCATTACGAGTGAAACGCTCTACCAACTGATGTGTTATGTAATTAATTGTTTGTCAGTTTGTTGTGAAGTGGTTGGCTGGCTTTTATTGTGCTTGGGTAAGCGTTTGGGTAAGCACAACGAGCGTATATCTACCGTGCTGGGATTATTAAAAATGTGTTTAAGTATTATATTTTCAGCAAGTTGCTGTAAAGTAAATTGTAATATCGGGTCATTTCATCCGATTGGCAATTTTTAGGAAAAATCGCGCATAAAACCCCCTCTAAATCCTAACCGGGGTCGTAACCCCAACCCCCGAAAGGGGGTGGGGTACTTTGGGGGATATATCGCACGGGCATACATTTTCAGCTTTTCAGAAAAATTTTTATTGCAAAAAATAATGAATTCGACTCAAGTAACCACAAGAATTCATCGTATGATGGGTGGTACTTGAGCCGATTCGCATGTGGGGACAGAGGATATTCGGTTATATCATTTTAATAGCCGTAGTTACTTGATTCTCATATTGCAGGAGAAAAAGCCCGGAGAAAAGTTAGGTTACTCATTCAAACATAAATTTTTATATAAAATAATTAATCTGAATGAGTAAACCCCTATTATAATAACGGGCTGAATGGATATTTGACAGCAACCCTTTCACTCACTTACTTTATTATTCTATATACAAGTAAGTGAGTAAAAATCCCCACATTCTGGAGATTGCAGGGATAATCATAACTTTAATCAGTCCAAAGGCATATTAAACTAAATTCTCTCACCATAATTTATTTTCGGGATGTTCTTCAATCAATGTAAGAATTTCCTCTTTTGTCATTTTATATTCATACTCCTCGCTTAATCTTAATGACCGTGCTTCATAATTATAGACTGTTTTTGTATTTTCATCAACGTCGCTATATACCCATGTTTCAAAAATCTTATTAGGGGCATCTAAAAAAACAATAGAAATAAACATGCCCCCCATAATAAAGGGTGTTGCCTCAAGTATTACAAATTTGCCTTTTAATGCAGATTTATAAGGCTCTAAATCCAAATTCTCTATTTCGCCTTTATAATATGCATCAACATATTTACGCACAGCACGAAAATAATCATTATCATACCAATCTTTTTTAGTCCAGCTGCCAAAGCGAATATCATTCATTGATTTAGGTATATTAATATTGGCGGTGGAATCATTCAAATTTTTTGTGGCTCTATCTTCTTTTGATAAAACGGTAGAATCCACATTAGTCAACGAATTTGCCATCGAAATATTTTTGCCATTATGACCTCCACAACTAAGCATTAGTAAAAATGCAAGTATTGATAAGTAATTTTTCATTGAATTTATAATTTTATAGTGAAAATAATCACACACTCACTTACTTTATATATCTATTACAAAGTAAGAGAGTAAATCTATCTTATTTACCAAGCTTCTTCATCACTCCTCCACATTTCGGGCATACCGGATTATCTTTGCTCCACTCCTCGACATTCTTTGACCCGCACCACATGCAGAAAGGTTCATCGGAGATATATTCCCAATATATCTGCCCCGTTGAAGCATATATCGAAGTATTGGGCTGACCTTTCAGATAACGATTATCGCATAAGCGTTTACAATCTTTACAAGTAAAGGATGTAAATTTGGCTAATGGCGTTTCATCTTCCCAACGATGGCCTACACAGCAATCCGTATAGCCACAGGAGAGACAGTAGAAGCGAGGTGTCAACATATTTTATTTCTTCCCGAAGAGTTTCTGCCACCATTTAATTTGGCAGACGCGCTCTAGTTCTTTTGTTGTTTTCTCAAATTCTTGTGCCAACCACTCCTTCTCTCCTGTTATTTTGCTATTCTGCTCAGAGAGAGTCGTAATCTCTTTTTGTTTATTCTCTAAGAGTACCTCGTTTCTTATAATTATCTCCTTATATCCGTCTATTTTTGACGATAGGACTGCTTTTTCTACAGTTGCAGCTGTTTTTGTATTTGCAAGAAGTACATTCAGTTCTTCATTTGTCTTATTTTGGGTTGCTATAACATCACGTTGTATGTCACAAGTGGATTGTAATCGCTCTAACTCCGCTTTGATATTGTTATATCGCTCATTAATAGCTGTATATTTAACTCTATATGCGTTGAGTTGCTCCTTGATTTGTAGTAGTTCAGATCTTTCTGCCAGTAATTTGTCACGATGACCTTTATACCCATGTAGCAGTTGAACGATGTGTCCGATATATTTATTAAAATCTTTGGTATCATAATCATCCCGATACCTGCGAGCTTCATTGTAGTGCGTCAATATTTCATCCGGTTGATTCTCCATCAAGGCTTTGCGTGCTAAAGCATATAATTTATTGGCATCCATATTGATAAGCTCGTTCTTCACTTTGTCTAAACCGATTACAGCTTTCATTTCTTTTGTAACTCTGGGGTCTACCTTAAAAATATGGGCTCCAATCTGCTGATCGAGAAATATACCATTTAGCTGTCGGCATCTACTCAGAGCAACATATGCTTGTCCGGGAGCAAAGCACCTCGTCAGAGATAATTTTACATGGTCGAATGTTAAGCCCTGACTTTTATGGATGGTTATTGCCCAAGCAATTTTAATTGGGAATTGGGTGAAAACCCCAAGGGTTTTCTCTTCCATTTTCTTTTCATTCTGATTCCATGTGTATTCTATGTTCTTCCACTCTGCACGCTCGATTTCGTACGATGTATCTTCATTGGTTCGTGGATTTCTACCTCTGATAATGATAGAGTCATCATTAAGACCGACTACTTTACCAATCGTACCGTTATAATATGTTACAGATGGATTATCTTTATTAATATGATTTTTCCTAATCATTACTTGGACTCCGATTTTGAGCTTTATCAACTTCTCTACAGGATATAAAGAACTAGGAAAATCACCTTCTATTTGAGCGCAATACTCTCTCTCTTCACCATCTAGAGCATTGTATCGGTTTTGATTGTGAGCGTCTACAAATTCATTCGTAGGAGCTAAGTAAATCAGATCTTCTTGGGCTAATTCTGTTGGCTCACAACATCTTTTATTGAGGAGTGCTATATCCTCAGAACCTAGGTTCTTAACCCTTGCCTTATTTAATATGTTGATAAACTCTAACTCTGTTTGTCGGTATGGCTTAGTTAATTCCAGTGGGTATGGCTTGCTGTCTATATATGCCTTAGAATCAAAGAAATATTCAGATTCATAGCCTTGTCGTCGTAGAAGTTGCCTTATTGTGATATAACTATTAGTATCCTTATCTAGAATTAGATTGGACGCAATAGGAGATAGTTGAAAAGCATCTCCGACCAATAATACCTTAACACCACCAAAAGGCAGGGTATTACCCCTGTAAACTCTTAATATTTTATCGATTATGTCCAAAATATCACATCGCACCATCGAGATTTCATCAATAATTAAGAATGAAAGGTCTTGGATTAGTTCGATTTTCGGTCGAGTGTACTTAAATATTTCTCTTATATTCTTGTCATTATAATGTTCATCTTGAGGTAGAAAAACACCAAGTGGTAGTTTGAAAAATGAGTGTATTGTTTGTCCATGTGCGTTTACTGCTGCAACGCCTGTCGGGGCCAATATGATATAAGATTGCTTAGTCTCGGATTCATTGTTCTGATACTTGAGCCTGTTGATAATATATTTTAGAAAAGTCGTTTTGCCAGTTCCTGCCTTTCCTGTCAGATATACCACTTGTCGTGGCGTGTTTTCCAGAACTAACCGAGCGTAATCAAAAAACTCTTGATTGGTTTGGTCAAGCTTGATGCCATCAACCTCATATGTGTGCTGAACCATATTACAGACCTTTCCCCGCCCAACTCCGATTCGGGTGATTATAAAAAGAAAGCGTGGAGCTGTTAGACTTATTTTAGCTGGTAGGCCCTAGGAATAGCCGTGACAATAAATAAGCAACAACCCCACACCTATATAATCTGCTAGAATGACAGTTATATACAATGTGGAAGAGGTCAGCTCATTCCCTTGTCTCAATGAATTTCCTAGGTTCACCAGCGAGAATAAACTAAACACTTTCTGTGTTCAAATATATTGCTACCGAAGTAGCTTTGCAAAGTTACAAAATATTTGAAATCACAAGCAGGTGTATGC
>ENA-OZVF01000701-OZVF01000701.1-human-gut-metagenome-genome-assembly--contig:-NODE-701-length-9619-cov-5.157884_pt1 | contig 9619 bp, 9 predicted proteins | sample MGYA00243449_ERZ654053 | MGnify/ENA primary metagenome ERZ654053 (study PRJEB26926, sample SAMN06165127) | human gut metagenome | biome: ENVO:00009003; feature: ENVO:2100002; material: ENVO:00002003... | reverse complement strand
ACGAGATTAGCTGCAGTCTCGTGGGCTCGGAGATGTGTATAAGAGACAGAAGTAATATAAAATATTCATTTCAAATAAATTAAAGGCTATGGAAAAGATTCACGGATTAATTGACGCACCTTTTACTCCCTTTTATGAGAACGGAGAAGTAAATTATGAACCGATTGAAGCCTATTGCCAACTATTGGTTAGAAACGGACTTCAAGGCGTATTTATCAATGGTTCTTCCGGAGAGGGCTATATGCTGACAGAAGACGAACGCATGAAACTGGCTGAACGTTGGATGGAAGTAGCACCCGAAGGATTCAAAGTCATTGTCCATGTAGGAAGCACTTGTGTAAAATCAAGCAAACGTCTGGCGGAACACGCTCAGAAAATCGGAGCATGGGGTATCGGAGCAATGGCACCTCCTTTCCCGAAGGTAGGACGCATTGAAGAATTGGTGAAATACTGCGAAGAAATAGCATGCGGCGCTCCTGCACTTCCTTTCTATTTTTATCATATCCCAGCTTTCAATGGAGCATACCTCTCAATGGTAGCATTCTTGGAAGCCGTAGACGGTCGCATTCCTAATTTCGCCGGTATCAAATATACTTTCGAAAGCCTGTATGAATACAACCAATGCCGTTTATATAAAAATGGCAAATTCGACATGTTGCACGGCCAGGATGAAACGATCCTTCCATGTTTGGCTATGGGCGGTGCACAGGGCGGTATCGGTGGAACAACCAACTATAACGGCAAAGAACTCACAGGCATCATCGAAGCATGGAAAGCCGGTGATCTGGAATTGGCACGCGAACGCCAGAATTTCGCGCAGGAAGTTATCAATGTCATCTGTCACTATCGTGGAAACATCGTTGGCGGCAAACGCATCATGAAACTGATAGGGCTGGATTTAGGAAAGAACCGGACTCCATTCCAAAATATGACAGATGAGGAAGAAGCTGCCATGAAAGCCGAACTGGAAGCAATCAATTTCTTCGAAAGATGTAACAAATAAACCAGAACCACGATGTTTTCAATAGATTATATAAAAGAATGGTCAGAATCATACAAAACAGATCTGACCACTAATATCATGCCGTTTTGGCTGAAATACGGGCTGGACAAGGTCAATGGAGGTATTTATACCTGTGTTGACCGGGACGGCAGCTTGATGGACACCACCAAATCGGTGTGGTTCCAAGGAAGATTTGCTTTTATCTGTTCCTATGCGTATAATAATATAGAAAAGAACGAAGCATGGCTGGCAGCAGCTAAAAGTACAATAGACTTTATAGAAGCGCATTGTTTTGACTCTGACGGACGTATGTATTTCGAGGTGACTGCCGAAGGCACTCCCTTGCGCAAACGCCGTTATATTTTCTCGGAGTCATTCGCAGCCATCGCCATGTCGGAATATGCCATCGCATCCGGTGACCAGACGTATGCCGTAAAAGCATTAGACTTGTTCAAACGGATGCAGTATTTTATGGAAACACCGGGCATACTCCCTCCTAAATATCTGGATACTCTTCCTATGAAAGGACATTCCATCACAATGATCCTGATTAATGTAGCATCACGTATCCGCCAGGCCATTCAAGATGAAAGCTTCAACGGACAGATTGACGCTTCCATCGCCCAACTGCGCAAAGATTTCATGCATCCCGAATTCAAGGCGTTGCTTGAAACGGTAGGTCCCCATGGAGAATTCATCGACAGCAACATGGGCCGCACCATCAATCCGGGACATTGTATCGAGACAGCTTGGTTTCTGCTGGAAGAAGCCAAATACCGTAATTGGGACAAAGATATTACGGAGTTGGCCCTCACTATCCTTGATTGGTCTTGGGAGTGGGGATGGGACAAAGAATTCGGAGGTATCATCAACTTCAAAGACTGCAAGAACCTTCCGCCACAGGATTATTCCCAAGACATGAAATTCTGGTGGCCTCAGACAGAGGCTATCATCGCTACTTTGTATGCATATTTAGCAACCGGAAATGAAAAATACCTTGACATGCACAAGCAAATCAGCGATTGGACATACACCCATTTCCCTGATAAAGAGTGTGGAGAATGGTTTGGATATCTCCATCGTGACGGCACGCCTGCACAAATGGCCAAGGGTAACCTGTTCAAAGGCCCGTTCCACATTCCAAGAATGATGATCAAGGGCTATACATTATGCGAGGAAATACTCGACAGCAAAAAATCACATTTATAAAGCCCTCTATCTATTAGCATGAAAAACAGTAAAATTTATCCTTGGGTTGTAGTAGGATTATTATGGGGTGTCGCCCTGTTGAATTACATGGACCGGCAAATGTTGTCCACAATGAGAGATGCCATGGCGGTGGATATCACCGAGCTTCAGTCAGCTGCCAATTTTGGGCGACTGATGGGAGTCTTTCTTTGGATATATGGCTGTATGAGCCCTATAGCCGGAATGGTGGGCGACCGCATGAACCGCAAATGGCTTATTGTTGGCAGTTTGTTTGTATGGTCGGCCGTCACTTATCTGATGGGAATCGCCGACACCTATAATGAAGTTTTTTTCCTTCGCGCCTTGATGGGAATCAGCGAAGCGCTCTATATTCCTGCCGGATTGTCACTGATCGCCGACTATCACTCCGATAAGTCACGTTCATTAGCCATCGGTATTCACATGACCGGGCTCTACACCGGGCAGGCCATCGGAGGTTTCGGCGCTACAGTAGCCGCTGCTTTTTCCTGGCATACAACCTTTCATTGGTTCGGCATCGCCGGCATCGCATACGCCGTAATTTTGATGCTTTTTCTACATGAAAAGAAGGATAGAATACAAATTGAACAAATAAATTCACCTTCCGGTAAAGAAAAAAGCAATTTATTGAAGGGATTATCATTACTTTTCAGTAATATTGCATTCTGGGTGATTCTGCTATATTTCGCAGCCCCCAGTTTACCGGGATGGGCAACCAAAAACTGGTTACCTACCTTGTTCGCCGAGAACCTGAATATACCGATGTCACAAGCCGGCCCCATGTCGACTATCACCATCGCGCTATCCTCGTTCATTGGCGTAATTATTGGTGGAACCTTATCCGATAAGTGGGTGCAAAGAAATATAAAAGGACGTGTGTACACGGGTGCTATCGGCTTGGGACTTACTATTCCATCCCTGCTTTTACTAGGGTTCGGACACAGTTTCGTAGCTGTTGTGGGAGCTGGATTATTATTCGGAATCGGTTATGGTATCTTCGATGCCAACAATATGCCGATTCTATGCCAGTTCGTATCATCCAAACACCGTGCTACCGCCTATGGTATCATGAATATGACAGGCGTGTTTGCGGGAGCAGCCATTACCGAAGTCTTGGGAAAGTGGACAGACGGAGGTAAGTTGGGACTGGGATTTGCCATGTTGGCTATTATTGTGCTTATCGCACTGGTAGTACAATTGACATTCCTCCGTCCCAAAACGGATAATATGGAATAACCCGTATAGTTAACTTAACACTTAAAACTTAAAAAAGAAAGAACCATGAGAGTAATTATTGAATCTGATTACCAAGCGCTGTCACAATGGGCGGCAAACTATGTAGCTAGTAAAATCAATGCGGCAAATCCGACTCCTGAAAAACCTTTTGTTTTAGGTTGTCCCACAGGATCTTCACCGCTAGGCATGTACAAAGCGCTGATAGAACTGAACAAGCAGGGAAAAGTATCTTTCCAGAATGTCGTTACTTTCAATATGGACGAATATGTAGGCTTGCCTGAAGATCATCCAGAAAGCTACCATACATTTATGTGGAAAAACTTTTTTAACCATATTGATATAAAGAAAGAAAATGTACATATCCTGAATGGAAATGCCGAAGACCTGGAAGCAGAATGCGCCAACTACGAAAAACAAATAGCCGAAATCGGAGGCATCGACCTGTTTATGGGAGGTATCGGTCCCGACGGACATATCGCATTCAACGAGCCGGGCTCATCTTTGTCTTCACGCACACGTATCAAAACACTGACTACAGACACAATCATTGCAAACTCACGTTTCTTTGACAATGACGTGAACAAAGTACCTAAAACTGCGTTAACAGTAGGTGTAGGGACTGTCCTTTCAGCCAAAGAAGTTCTGATTATCTGCAACGGACACAACAAAGCACGTGCTTTGCAACATGCCGTTGAAGGTGGTATTACACAAATGTGGACTATCAGTGCATTACAAATGCACCAGCATGGCATCATTGTTTGTGACGAAGCCGCTACAGACGAACTGAAAGTCGGTACCTACAAATATTTCAAAGACATCGAAAAAGCTAATTTGTAATTTATGAGAACAAACTTAAGTTCGCAGATTTCTCTGAACAGAGTATCTCCGAAATATTATAAACCCGAAAATGCGGTGGAACGTTCTGTCTTGACCCGCTGCGAAAAAGTGCCTACCGACATCTATGAAACGATGGAGGAAGGCGTGCAGCACATTGCCAACGAAATTACGGCAAAAATTCAGGAACGTCAGCGCGAAGGAAAGTTCTGCGTGATTGGGGCTGGAACCGGTGCTTCATTACGGCCGCTTTATGCCGAACTGGTCCGTAAACATAAAGATGAAGGACTAAGTTTCCGTAACGTAGTAATTTTCAATTTATATGAATATTACCCTTTGGCTTCCGAAGGGGCTGGAAGCAGTTTCTCACAGCTGAACGACTTATTCTTAAGCCAAATCGACATCGATAAACAAAATGTATTCACCATCGACGGAACGATTCCGCAGGAAGCTGTCATCGAATACTGCCGCCTGTACGAACAACGTATCCAGACTTTTGGCGGTATAGACATCATATTAATGGGCATTGGTCGTGAAGGCAATATTGCCATGAACGAGCCGGGATCAAGCTTGAGTTCCCCTACCCGACTGATTTTGATTGACTCAACCTCGCGTGCTGAAGCTGCACACAACTTGGGAGTGGACAATCTCCCTCCCTGTTCCATCACGATGGGTGTGGCAACTATTATGGCTGCCCGCAAAATCTATTTGCTGGCATGGGGAGATGACAAAGCCGATATCATCAAGAAAGCGGTGGAAGACAAAGTGAGCGACACTCTGCCCGCTTCTTATCTGCAAATGCATAACAATGCAAATGTCTGCATAGATCTGGCAGCGGCTTCTCACCTTACCCGTATCCAACGTCCGTGGCTGGTAACCAATTGCGAATGGAACGACAAATTGATTCGCAGCGCTATTGTATGGTTGTGTATGCGTGTCAAAAAACCGATTCTGAAACTGACCAACAAAGATTACAATGAAAACGGACTGAGCGAACTGCTGGCACTCTACGGTTCTGCTTACAACGTAAATATCAAAATATTCAATGACTTGCAGCACACCATCACCGGATGGCCCGGCGGCAAGCCCAATGCAGATGACACCTATCGCCCCGAACGGGCAAAACCATTCCCGAAACGCGTGGTAGTCTTCTCTCCGCACCCGGATGATGACGTAATCTCAATGGGTGGAACTTTACGGCGTTTGGTTCAGCAAGGTCACGAAGTACACGTAGCATACGAAACTTCCGGAAACATTGCCGTAGGCGATGAAGAAGTAGTACGTTTCATGCACTTCATCAACGGTTTCAACCAACTTTTTGATGAAAACTCCAACGAAACCATCAAAAACAAATACGCTGAAATCAAGAAATTCCTTGCCGCCAAGAAAGAAGGCGATATGGACAGCCGCGATATCCTGACCATTAAAGGACTGATCCGTCGTGGCGAAGCCCGTACTGCAAGTACTTACAATCAAATTCCATTGAACCGTGTCCACTTCCTCGACTTGCCGTTCTATGAAACAGGAAAAATCGAGAAGAACCCTATCAGTGAAGCCGATGTGGAAATCGTTTTACAGTTACTACGTGACGTAAAACCCCACCAAATTTATGTGGCCGGTGACCTTGCCGACCCGCACGGAACCCATCGTGTCTGCACAGACGCAGTGCTTGCCGCTATCGACATCGAAAAAGAAGCCGGTGCCGAATGGTTGAAAGATTGCCGCATCTGGATGTATCGTGGCGCATGGGCGGAATGGGAAATTGAAAACATTGAAATGGCCGTACCGTTCAGTCCGGAAGAATTGCGTGCTAAACGTAACTCCATCTTAAAGCATCAGTCTCAGATGGAAAGCGCACCGTTCCTGGGCAACGACGAACGTCTGTTCTGGCAAAGAAGTGAAGACCGCAACCGGGGTACCGCTGCTTTGTATGACCAACTTGGTTTGGCATGTTATGAAGCAATGGAGGCCTTCGTGGAATACGTACCCCTATAATTTAAGAAACAACCTAACCTAATTTTATACTAACCTTTAACCAAAAAACCGAAAATCCCCGACGGATGTGATATCCCTCGGGGATTATTTTTAGATTTCCATTTATTGCAAATGATATCCCATAGTCATCCTCACCACAGCTACCTGCTTCGAACAACACACCCCAAACTACATCTCATAATTCATTAATCCCATAGCCAAACAAAGCAAAATCCCCCAGACAAGGATCTTCGGGAAAAACCTCAGCCAAAGCCGCAGTAATAGTTCTTGCGTTATTCAGCGTATAAGATTTACTTCGGGTCAGCCCCAATCTGAAAGCCATCTCACTGACATGTGTATCCAAAGGGATAATCAACTCACATGGAGAGAAATTCCTCCAGATTCCAAAATCCACTTCCGAATCGCGACGGATCATCCAGCGCAGAAACATATTCAATTTCTTTTGCGGCGCCTTATCCGACACTCCAAACAAACGACAAAGACGTTGCATCGGAGTTCCATCCGTTTCGCAAAGAAGAGCATTCTCCATACTCTCATACCTATCATATATAGTATACAGCCAATGAAACAATTGTGCCATTCTATTTTTTGAAACCGTCCGATAGAACGACTCCTCACCACAGAAATCAGTTTTCCAGTTCCCGGACAACACATACTGCAAAGGCTGCCGGTCCATTATGGAATCCAGCCGTTCTGCCGCCTTCAGTATTTGAGGGCGGGCTCCGAAACTAAGAAAAGCAGTCAGAAAAGCACTGATTTCAATATCCGCTTTGAAATGATAGCGATGCGGGAACTGTACCGGATCAGAAGAAATAAAATCAGAGTTATGATACCGGTCAGCATATTTCCGCAAAAAATCAGCCACCGCCATCCGGCTCTCATGAGTTTGCCGTTCTGTAATATAAGACATGAATCGCTCTTGTTCGTTCTTTCGGGTCATAAATAAAACGTTTATGATTTGTACACAAAGGTATATTAAAATAAAATAGATTGCATTTTCAGAAATCAAATTCCATCCTTAATCCTCAACCTGCCTTTTCTATATTCTTTAGGTGAAATCCCCACATATTGCTTAAAATACTTTCCAAAGAAAGACTGCGTAGGGAAATTCAATTGGTCTGCAATCTCCTTGATACTCAGATCCGATCCTTCAAGCAACTGTTTTGCCTCGGTAATCACCATTTGCACAATCCATTGCAAAGCACTATTTCCCGACTTCTCTTTAATGATGGTGGAAAAATAACGTGGAGTAATATGCTGCATCCTCGCATAATAAGCAACATCACGCTCCTTTCTATACAAACGGAAAAGAGCCAGCATGAAATTCTGAAAAATCACATCCTTCTTGTTCTGCGGCAAAGGCTGCATGGGTTGGTTGGCAAAATACATATTCAATATCTCATAGCAAAAAGTCTGCCCCATTGACTTGATCAGTTCCAAAGTCAGGCGTTGTTGCTGCAAATTCACCTCTTGCACATCCTCCGCCTCTATCCTCTCCCGCAAATTATCCAACAGATACTCCAAATGAGCACGTTGCTTATCCGAAAGTGATATACAAGGATGCTTCCGCATAAAAAGCTGGTTTTCCACATTGATCACCCTATTGACGATAGGAATGATATAATCTAAATCCACTTCAACCATAACCCCTTCCGCATCCTCACTCTTATGAAGCAGATGCACCAAGGTAGAAGCCATGTAAATATACACATCACCGGGATTTATCTGAAAATGCTTATCTTCCAGTGAAACCTCCACATTTCCTTTCCGGCAAAAGAAAAGGCCACATTTATTAAATGTCGAAATAATCTGTCCGTCTTTAAAAGTATGCGGATCACTGCTTGAAAGCAATGTAAACTGAAAAGGCATTTGTCGTCTGAACATCAATCTATGTCTTTTATTAATTCACTGCAAAATAAATACAAATCGCAAACTTTTAAGCTATATATCCACAAGAAAATATACAAATCGGACAATTTATCATTCATATCAACCTTTTCTATCCTCTTGCTTCGAGATAACTTTGCACCAGAAAACTAATTGCACGAAAATCATAGTAGTATGAAACGAATTTATCTTATTCTAACAGGTATTTCCTTGATCTTACTAAGTTCCTGCGCACAACGTGCCCGGGAAGCCAAAGGTCATCAGACAGTAAAAATAGACACAGTTGTTTCTGCCGACAAACAAACGTTCCTGCAATTTCCGGGAAAGGTAAAAGCCGCACAAGATATCAGCCTTGCCTTCCGGGTAAGCGGAACCATCAGCAAAATACATGTCAAAGACGGCGCCCGTGTACAAGAGGGACAATTACTGGCCGAACTGGACCCCACCGACTATCAAGTACAACTGGATGCTACTGAAGCAGAATACCAGCAAATAAAAGCGGAAGCAGAAAGGGTCATGGCTCTTTACAAAGACAACGGAACCACCCCCAACGCCAATGACAAAGCCGTATACGGGCTCAAGCAAATCACCGCCAAGTACAAACACCATAAAGATCAGTTGGCTTACACCCGGCTCTATGCTCCTTTCAACGGGTATGTCCAGAAACGCCTGTTCGAAGCTCACGAAACCATCGGAGCCGGAATGCCCGTCATTGCCATGATCAGCGGCGGAACCCCCGAAGTGGAAATAAATCTGCCTGCGGCCGAATATATCCGCCGGGAGCAGTTCGACAATTATCACTGCACATTTGATATCTATCCGGGCGAAACCTACCCGCTGAAACTAATCAGTGTCACCCCGAAAGCCAACGCAAACCAACTATACACCATGCGCCTGCAAGTAGTACCCGGCACACGGGCTATCCCTTCTCCCGGCATGAACACCATGGTAACCATCCTTTGCCGTACAGAGCAGGAGAATACTCTTTCTGTCCCTACCGGCGCCATCCTGCAAAAAGAAGGCAAAGCGTATGTGTTCGTCTTTCATCCATCCAGCAATACCGTACACAGACAGGAAGTATCCATACTGCGTTTGTTGAACAACGGACACAGTCTCATCACTTCCAGACAACTGCAACCGGGAGAGCAGATTGTATCCTCGGGCGTACACCACATTGAGGATGGAGAAATTGTAAAACCTTTGTCACCGGTCACTAACACAAATATAGGAGGATTATTATAATGGACATCAGTAAATGGGCATTCCGGAACAGGAATCTGATTTATTTCCTGATAGCGGTTCTGCTGCTCGGCGGAGCCTATTCCTGCTATCAGATGAGCAAATTGGAAGACCCCGAAATAAAAGTGAAGCTTGCCATGGTAGTCACCTGTCTCTTATACACATCTCCGAGCCCACGAGACTGCAGCTAATCTCGTA
>ENA-OZVF01000686-OZVF01000686.1-human-gut-metagenome-genome-assembly--contig:-NODE-686-length-9736-cov-10.525875_pt1 | contig 9736 bp, 10 predicted proteins | sample MGYA00243449_ERZ654053 | MGnify/ENA primary metagenome ERZ654053 (study PRJEB26926, sample SAMN06165127) | human gut metagenome | biome: ENVO:00009003; feature: ENVO:2100002; material: ENVO:00002003... | reverse complement strand
CGTTCTTCACCTTCTCCGCCGTGACGAAGTTGTCACGCTCCATGATTTCCTGATAATGCCTGTTGATGCGTACCCGCATCTTGTCAAGCATACGGTTCGTTTCGAGTGCCGCCGTGCTTCTGCCCGTGACACGTCCACCTTTGGTGTCCCACAGTTTCGGATCGACAGTCAGTTTGCAGCTGAACTGTGTCTGGCTGCCGTCCACCGTGATGCGTCCCATGACGGGAACTGTCCCGTCCTTTTTCACTACCTGACGCTTGAGGTAGTAGATTACTGAAAATGTACTCTTCATTGTCCTTAATTTTTGGGTTTCAAAATTAGTTGGTGAAGAGTCCGGTGTTGGTACGCAAAACGGGGAGGAACGGCGCAATCTTTTTCCGTAACCTGATTTTTCGCATGAGTTATGGATAACTCACTATTCCTTAGAGCCTTGTTTCGCTATTCGTACCCGTTTGTCGCATTTTCGGGCATGGTTACGAACAAGTAACGTAGCGGCGTCAGGATTTGGCTTCGGCAGGGATTGTAATGGCTTCACGGATTATCGCCACTTCAACCAAAACCCTTGTAACTCAATTCTATCACTATATCTTTCCGCATTTCACTTTTTTGTAGTAACTTTGCAAACTAAATCTCTCAGATAAGAACTGCCGATGTGCGATATAAAGAATATCCGGATTGGAAGAATATAAAAGACTGGAGAAGCACTCTGCGACTGTATAAAAGGGCTGAAAGAGACAAAGTCTCTCCAATCTGCATGGCAAATTAGAGAGGCTTATCGGATAATGATAGTTCGCTGAACGCTGTCAGCATACCGTCATTTCGTTTTCTGCATCGGATTAGTCTTAGCCTGCGGCATATTCATAGATGTTACAGAAAGATTTGTCATTTTCATCTTTCCATTGTTCGGCAATAGCAAGAATTTCTGTTATTGATTCGACAGACTGACCGCTTATCTCCTCAAACCACTTGAATATTTCTGTCTGGTTGACAAAATATTCCTTGTACCATTTGTCGTCTGGAGTACATAGGTCTGCAATGTACTTGTCGGGAAAGTATTTGCCCTCTTGGTCATTTGTCCAATACTCAGCCAGACCTGGCTCTTCCGATTGATAGAAATAAGATAGTGTTGGGAATTTCTCACATACAAGTTCAAATGTTTCATCACACGGAGACCAAGCTGTTTCCGTTGTGAATTTCAAGATATTGCCCTCCATTTCGAGGTTACTCCAGTCACCTCGGCAATGAATTTTGTTATAATCGCCACCCAAAGCATTCACAAGGCATCCCAACCATGTTTTACCGAAACCGTTAGGAACAGACGGTTCTTTCTGTTCTTGTAACCTTTTCATCAACTTGTAGAGGCTCTTTACTTCTTCCGCGTCACCCTCTATAGCATATGACGCACTGCACCAATTTGGCATAATCGTAATTTTTTATATTAGAATTTCTTTTATTCCCTTTTTTGAAGCCTTCCGACTTCGTCCCAAAGGAGTGTTTTCATGTGCGTTTCAAACGGTGAATGCAAAAACAACGAACAAGGAACCAGAAATGAAATTTGATGAATACCGGAATCTGTGATTACGGAAGGTTACGTCAAATTTCATTTCAGGTAGTGACAGCGGTACTTGGACCGTGTTTGTCCACCGTACCTTTGCACACGAAAACAAACCTACGGCGTATGTCAGGTCAATAAATGTGTTATACTGTTAGAAATGGAGTACGACGAGTAAAAAAGGAATAAGAGCGGTAACGGGGAGTTCGGTGGAGCATGGCTATAAGAGTAATCAGGCTGAATATACAATACAAGGAAATGCTATCCACCTGCTTTGGCTACAGGTGGATATGTTGTTGTCATTCCGCACCTCTTATGATGGTGAGTTGGTCGGGACGGTTAGGAAACCAATAAGAATCACTGTCAATATATACACATCTGCCACTATTACAGAGATTCCCAAAAGCTAAGACCTCACAAGGTCCAAATATCACTCCATAATCGTTTGTAAACGCCACCATATCTCCCACACTCAAGTCGTTTTCCGTATCCATCACTTTGGAAAGGTGGTCGTAAAACTCAATACCTTCAGCTTCACGTTCTGTTTTCCAACGCAAAAAGTCTTCTTTATGACTTCTACCGGTATGTATCGGTGATAATTCTGAAGGAAAAACCTCCGCTTCCGAAGTATCAGATGCAATCAAAATAACGCTATCCTCTTCAATGTTTTCCGGAATAGAAGCCACTTGGTAAACCCCATTAGACAGACCACTATCTGGGTCATGCCAATAAAGAAGATTACCCAGCTTGATAAAATCGTATTTTCCCATATTCTTTGATTTATTATTTCCCTTTGCTTGAAGCTCTTTCGGCTTCTTGCCGGGGATTGATTTTTATGCAGGATTAACAGTGGAATAAGGGCGATAAGACAAGTAAACAGTGAATGGAATGGAACGGAATACCCACCCTTCGAATGTCAGAGCATAAGCAGGCTTGTCCTTTTATACCTTGCAATGAGAAGGGGACTGAAAGTCAATCTTTGATTTGAGGAAGGCTGCCGTAAAATATCCAGGAACCGTTAGCATAGCGGTGCTTGACAATCGCCCGGACACTGTACCTTTGCATATAAAATCTCTTCGGCCAGATTTGCCGATGGTGCGATAAGGGAATACTCAGAATGGAAAAACATAAAAAGGGGTATCATGTTATAGGCGAAATATATAACAGAGTTAATATAAGTCCCAAAAAAAATATTTTTGCTATCTTTGTCAACGTATTATATAATATAAAGAACATAACAATGGAAAAAACATTTACACAAATCTGTGAATTGTTCGAGCAATTCTCAAAAGATGCCAACCTCCAGATGGAGAAAGGCAACAAAGCTGCCGGAACTCGTGCCCGCAAAGTATCACTTGAACTTGAAAAACTTCTCAAACAGTTCAGAAAAGAGTCACTTGAAGCATCGAAATAACTTTCATTTGGTTCTGACAGTAGGAATATGGCGAACTTTACGTGTACCATATCGAAAAAGCCTCTTCGCTTCACAGCGGAGAGGCTTCATTGATTATGACAAAGTTAAACATCAATTATGCGAAATTTCTATTTCGCTTTTGGAAAAAACAACTCCACTTTCGTATGTCTGTTGGCTTCCACGGGCATATAGTCGGCAATTCCACCTTTGCTAACTCTGATAATCCGCTTGGCTGGTATTCCACGTTGTTCCAGTTCTGCGGTAATAAAACCTGCTCTCGATATACTCAAAGAATCATTGATACTTGATGTTCCTGTAGAACTGTCGGCAGCACCAGTTACCCTCACGGATAAACTGTATTTCTTAGCTACACGAGCCAGTTCGTCAAGATTAAGCGTCTGTGAGGTATCCGTCAAATGTGTCGTATTGAGAGCAAAGAAGAAATAGATGGGTGCACCGATGCACTCTCCATCAGCGTATGAAAGAACCGTGGAATCCATAGCGAGAGTGTCCTGATGGGCGGACGGCACATTTCGGGAAGCCGTATAATTATACGATGGCTTTCCATTCTCAGTCTGAAGAATAGTCGTGTCAAGAGGTGACGACCCGTCCCAATAGCTATGCTTCAACCTTGCACGAAGCGAGTTCAAACCGCTATAATTATTTATAGGATATCTGCATCCGGTTATATCGTCGTTGTCAAAGATATGGCTATATGTATCGAGTAGTCCTTCGATTTCCAGAATTTTCTTTAATTCCACGAGCGTTCGCTTGTCTTGATTGTGACGTCCCACATAACGCCTGTTCTCCTCCGAAAGGAAGTTACCATAATCGACAAGCAGTTCGTTCCGATGAATGTAGGGTGCCGTATCCACCGCGCGCTTCCAACCGACCTTACCGAGATGAAAGGTGAATCCGGCAGTCAGCGAAAGCATGTGATCGCCCGGACGGTTTGGATAGCCATACCCGTCGAAATCCTGGAATGTAGTTGTGTTAGAGAGTTCCAGCATAGCACTAACCCGTTTGGAAATACGGTATTGTGTTTGTATGCCGTAAGAAAGCGCAAAGGGATTGTTCCCGTTGGTGGTGTTATGTAGCAGACCGACACCCATAAAGGGTGCAAGTCTCCAACGTACCTGTTCCTGTCGGGCATATCTGCGTCCAAGGAGATTCCACAGGAGATCTGCATGGATATAATGGTAGTCCTGCGTAGATAATTGTGCATCCTTAAACTGCAAGCCACTATAATTTACCCTTGCGCCGACCAAAGGAGTAAACCACTTGCCGACAGCGAGGCTGTACGAAGGTTTCACTCGTCCAAAAAGGTCTTCACAACCGAGAGGTGTACCAAGAAAAACTGTCGCACCTCCGGATATGCTAACAAACCAGTTGCCGGTTCGGGATGCCGGAAGTAGCACCCCGTTGAGATAGACGGGCTGCATCGGTTGAAGCAATTCCGCTACTTCATAATGAATAGTGTGTCGTACAGTGTCCTTCTGTACGGGTTGTACACTTGCTTGTGCCTGCAACGTGCAGAGCAAAGCGAAGATGAAAATAATTTGTTTCGTCATATTCCAATGATTTCATTAGTTATACTTTTAATCAGGTGTAAGGCGTATGCCATTTACCGTTTAGATTTCTTGCCGATAGTCGAGCGCATCATGCGGCTCGCCATCCTCATACAGCGGAGTGCCCATGCCCGATTGTCCTCGTCCTCGTCGCGTCCCCATTTGAGGTCACTTCCTCCGCCTCCACCACCATGTGATTCGGCAAATGTAGTGGCATCATCTACCATTCCGAGAAATAGCATTGTCGCACAGTGCATGATTTCCGTACCCCGCTCGGCGATGGACTGTACCAGTGAACCGTCAAAGAACTGCCGTTCTGAAACATTCATTTGTGCCGATGCGTTACGATACTCGCTGATTACACTCTCCAGTAGGACGTCTTTAAACAAGCTATCCACTTTGGAGTGTACATCACGGGAATATTGATAGGCTTCCTCTTTGAGTTCTTCGGTACGTTCTTCAATGGCTCCCATATCCTTTTTCAGTTCGATGAGTTGCCGGTCAGCCGTCTGCAACTTTTCCTGCTTGTCTGCCAGTTGTCTGATGATTCCTTGCAGTTCTTTTTCCAACATTTGTATTTGGATTGCCAATTCTGCCGCATTACCTTTGTTTTCTTTTAAATTGTACTCGGCTGCCGATAACAAGGTTTCTTTTTCAGTTTTCTGCTTTTCAAGATTGCTAACCATTGTCGTAAGCCCTTTGACTCTGCGTTCTGCCAACCGGATGTCTGATTGAAGTTCACCCAATACCTGTTGATGGCGTTTGATATTATCCTCGATTGTTGTACACTCTTCAGACAACATTCGGCGGTATTCCTCAGTCGTTCTGTGCCGTGCACCCGTTTCGGATATGCTTGTTCCTCTTGACATTCCCCACTTTGTATTGACTTCTGCGAAAAAGTCCGTATGAAGTTGTTTCATTCTTGCACTATATTCAAACTTATCCTTACCGGCGAAGATTTCCTTGTACGCAAAGCGACTATCCTTGATTGGCAGAAGCGTACAGTGGATATGCGGGTTCAATTCATCCAGATGTACAATGAATGCAGCGATGTTCTGCTCACCATATCTGCCACAAACGAATGAATAAACATCCTTCGCCCAGCGTTCAATGTCACGCTTCCGTTCGATGCGGGTATTGTCCGCACCTTTTTCAAAGTCCACCTGTTGCGTACCGAAAGCAAGTTCCTGCATTCGCTTCCGTGAACCGCCGAAGATGATATTTACCACCGTGCGGTATTTTGGTTCGAGCAGCCCCTCATTAGGATCTTTGATTCCACGGTGACTTAATATGTCCGCCATCCGTTTGGGAATGCTACGGCTTGTGTCGATGGGATGTATTTTACCTCCGGGCGCAATCTCGAAGTTCAGCCGTTTACGCGTAGGATCATAATTTCCCTTACTCATAGCGTACTTCTCTGCCTTTTCACTACGGTCACGCAGATGTTCATTACTTTGGGCGGTGGTAATCCCTTTCGACACCTGCACGTCGAGTACCTGTTTTTGATTTGCCATACGTTTTTCATATTGTTTCGGACAATCTACCGTGTCCCAGCTTGCTGCTTGTTCGGACACCCTTCCCACCAACGTCAGGCAGGTGGGGTATTAGGCTCCCCCTTCCCTTTGTTCGTGGCAGACGGGCAAGCCCGGATGCCTTCTATAACTGGCAGGGATCTTCACTGGAGACAAAAGTAGATTGTTGCGGTTATACGTTCTGTTTTCAATCTCCAATCTGGTACGTTGCCTCTTGTGCCTTTGCAGCGAATGCCAGAAAAGGCTTAAAAAGCGTTTTAAGGAACTCCCTGTCATCTTCATCATAATCGGTATTGTCATCCCTATCTACATCAAGAATAAGCCCGGCAATACCTTTCGAAGTTGCAACAAGTCCTGTCCAGTCCCCATACAATTCCAATCGGAAGTAGTCCATAAACTCTGCACTGTCGTCGAATCTCGACTTACGCAGTGCCCGTTGTATGGCGGCAAATGCAATGCACTCCAAAGCTACCATACGAATCTTGACAGCCCGTTCGTCATCATCCGCTGCCAGATTGATGCGAGTGATACTGTCCGGAGATGGGCAGTTATCGCATATGCCAGCTTCATCCATTGCCCGACGAACAAGTTGTTCACACTTGATACCGGTCTCGTCAAGGGACACTTTGCCGATTATCCAATCGGACAATACCTCACGTAGCTGTTCTGCAAGGTTCAACTTCTTCTGTCCATTGCAAGACTCCGTGGATTGGCTGGTTTGCACAGTCATGGTAATGATGACGCTTTTGGAAAGCCGGATGCGATTCAACAAGCCGAACTCTTCCATTACATCCAAAAAAGAACGGACAGTAGCCCTATGCCAATGCCATTCCGATGAAAGGTCGGAAACAGTCACGTGGCACTGGTTGGGTTGAAGTTCGTAGCCTTTGTTCCTTAAAAAAGGGGAAACAAAACCTGCCAAAGATTTATCCAACAAATCACAGAAGGCTTCTGTCTTTGTTTTTCGTTCACCGACTTTTTCCTTGAGGTAGTCAAATACTTCTCTGTCTGCCAATATAGGGACAGCTATTTTCTGCTTGGTTTTCATTTTCATTTCATTTTTAAATTATTACTATTGTGCGGATATATCAGTGTTGCCGCTATCCGCATCTTGCGGCAATATCGCGTGATGATGGTCATAATAACTTTCGGCTAATAGTCCGGGGAATTTCATCCATTCAGAGATTATGCCTATGTCCTGAAATTCGGTCATGACCCGAACAGAGGGATAGAACAGGGCAGCTAAAAGAAGATAGGCGGCAGTTACCGCCGTCGTGTACAAGTGTGGAACAAAACTGATGGCCAATGCCACCAATGAGAGTATGGCAAACATACATGGTCGGTCACATAAACCTCTTAATAACTTGTCCGCTCTCCTAAATGAATATATAGCGGCACAGACAGCGGTTGAAAGAAAAATACCTAACTCGCCAACATGTCCGCTGATGTAAACATAGTGGAAGAGCAATAGCAGAATCAATACGACCCGTACATATAGTTTACGAGCCTTTACACTGTGTATCATAGCATCATAGAACCTTACCATAAAAGAACGGTGGCTCTTGTACAATGCTAATGGCAATACGAAAAGTATTATACAGAAGATAAGTTGTAGTATATTCCAAATCATAAATAATAGGGTTTTTCGCGTATTTGAATGGGTGGTATCACCAACTCTAATTGGACAATATTGTGGGTGGCCAACAAGATGATAACTTCGGCATCCCTCGGTGAAAGGTATATCGCTGCTTTCTTAATACGTTGCTTGAACGTATGCTCCTGCTTGCGGTAGGCTGCCAATGCCTTATCCAGTTTATGTTCTGGAATTGTCCATGTCATGCCTTTGGCGTATGAGCCTTTGTCTTTGTAAGCCCGCAGTATCAACGTGCGGGAAACAATGTAGTTGATATATCCGTTTCTTGACAAAGCATACTCCTTGTAGAAATTGTCATCAACAACCTCTATCCACGTCCGGTATTCCCTAATCCAATAAACCATTTGTCGGTATAGTGTATCCCGCATAACATGGCCATTAAAGGAAATTCATCAAGAGATCGTCTTTGTTCTTCTTATACTTGAATGTACCACTTTTGGAATGAAGTTCCAAATCAAGGCACAGCTCGCCGTACATCTGCTCAAGAGAATCATAGATGGTAACAAGAATGCTATTTACCTTACCGTCTGCATCTGTCTTGCAATTCATCTTGAACATCTGTCCAAATGCTGGGTTGGAGTATGCACAGGTGCTATGCCCGAATTTGTCAGCGTGCGTGGGGATGTGGTGGTAGAGAGTTATAAGCTCCATATCGTCCTCAAACAGATCCATCACTTCCTCCAAGTCGTAAGGGTCGCGTAGCGGGAAGGTCAGTAGGGCGTAGTCACCGTAGAATTGTGCTTCCTCCATTGTCGTCACATCAAGCAGTTGCGGTAGTTGCAGAGGGACAAATGTCATAAAGTCATTGAAAAAATGTCGTAACATATTCATATTTTTATATTGTTAGAGCGTCTGTATGAAAATATCCATAAGCATTCCTGGCAATTCAGTCAGTTGACCACCTTCCGATTGCAGGATTCGGCTCAAGGTTTTGAACGTCACAGGTGTCTGTGCCGCCATCCGGTCAAGTTGTTTCCGTTCTTTATCGGAAAGCAATGTCATAGAGAATCCGTCCAGTGAAGTATAAGGTTGGATAAGCATCCATATATAGGCATGTGCTTGCGAAGAGGTCTTGATTTTTTTGTTCCGAACATCTTCTATACAAATCTGCATATTTTGTATTTGGCGACGGTTGGTGCGCATCGTCCAATAAAGCATAGCCTCCCGATAGGTAATCTCTTTTCTCTCGGCGGCAAGGAATATCTGCGAACAACACTGTTCGGTACCACGTGTGATGTCAGCCATACTCTCACCCTCGAAATCGTGCAAGTGAGAGAGGAACGCACGGAATATGGCATCTTCTTTAGTGATATAAGTAATCAGTTCATTGCGGCTATGTATGCCATTACGGATAGTTCGGGTCAGTAACATACGGTATGCCGCAAGGATTTGCTCTTTGTTACCCTTATGAAACGGAAGGTTATCCAGTGAGTTGAAAAATGGGCGGATTTCTCCAGCGGCATGATGCAGTTCCTCATCATTGTTATAAGGTGAGAACTCTCCTTTGAGAGCCAAAAGTTCCTGATAAGTACGCGTCTTTGAGAGGGCTAAGCGTGAGAACTCAATGCGGATAGAATCATGCAGTCTGATACACTCTTCACGCTGATTGGAATGGGGGTGACTGATCGTATCATTCCGGAAATGCCTAAAAACAGAGTCTTTTACAGTTTGCCATTGTAGGATATGTTCGGTCAATACTTGAAATGAAGAATCTTTCTGACGTCGTATATTGTACAAATACTCCCTGTATATTCCGGCAGGATCGTTCGTAGCTTCAGACAATGATTTGCCATTTCTATCGCTGCATGATATCAGGCCCAATATGGTCAATGAAACGATACATCTTCCAGTCAAAAATGATGGAGTCTTGTAGTATGATTTTAAAATTTTCATATTCAACAATTCATATTTAACAATGCAAATCTATATATTATTTTTGTTGCAAAAGCCCTTTTATATCGCATTTAGTATAATTTTTAGTATCATATTAACAATATGATTGTCAATGAAAATAAG
>ENA-OZVF01000671-OZVF01000671.1-human-gut-metagenome-genome-assembly--contig:-NODE-671-length-9853-cov-6.380384_pt1 | contig 9853 bp, 7 predicted proteins | sample MGYA00243449_ERZ654053 | MGnify/ENA primary metagenome ERZ654053 (study PRJEB26926, sample SAMN06165127) | human gut metagenome | biome: ENVO:00009003; feature: ENVO:2100002; material: ENVO:00002003... | reverse complement strand
ATGTTTGGCAGGATATTCAGATAAGCACCTAAGGAGGAATAATGAGTAAACGTCGTGCAAAGAGAAGGGGCGGAACTTTAAGTGTTTCCATCATAGTTATAGCATTTCTTGTGGTTATGGTAGTCCAGGTTGTGCAGCTAAAGCAGAAGGAGGCTACATATGCCGCACAAAAGGCGCAGGATGAAAAAATTCTCGCCGAAGAATCGGAGCGTGCTGAGGAGATAGAACGCATGCAGCAGGAGATGCAGAGTGACCAGTACATAGAGGATATAGCAAAGAGTAAGCTGGGGCTTGCGTATGACAATGAAATAATCTTCAAGGAAAAGGACAAATAATTTTTGAAGATATAGTTGCGCTTTTTCGTCAAAACCTTCATTTTTGACCACATATAATCGTTGAAAAAAGATGGAGGCAAAAAGATGAGGATTGCAAATTTAAAAAAGGCTGTGTGGGGGCTTATGGCATTTGCATCCACACTGGTGTGTGTGATGGATTGTTATCCGCTGATACCTGCAGTGTATGGAGTTTATTGTCTGAGCAGTGGGCATACGATTATTTTTTACATAGGATTAATTATTGGAATGGGATACTTTATATCGATACCATCGATATGTAAGTATCTCTTTATTATTGCGGTGATTTACTTTGGGGAAAGGCTCTTTGTGAGAAAAAGCAGTAAAAACGGATGTCTGACAACAGCCGTTGTAGCAGCTTGTGCCACGGCGGTGATGAATCTGTCGGTAACATTTCTGGGAAGGCCGGATACGGATGAGATAGTGTTGTCGGTAGCAGAGAGCCTTGTTGTGTTTTCGATGGCCTTTGTGCTTTGCAGAGCATGCGAATATTTAAGGGCTCTTGAGCATAATGAAAACCCGGTCATAGCAGGACTTCTGCCCGACAGGGAGGAGGCATTTGCCACAGCAGTTTCAGGACTTTCAGGCATTATTTCGACTGCAAATGTCATGGCTGTAAAATGTACGGCAGATAAAATCCCTGATGAGAGTGAGAAAATACAGCTTGAGGTGACAGGGAGACTTTGTGCATGCTGTGAGGGCTGCAGTGTGTGCTGGACAAGCGGGGCTTCGATTTCCGACAGTATAAAAATGCTTGCTGATGCAGTGCGCAAACGTATGAAAACAGAGGAAATTGTGCAAAACAGATATGTGGATGGCTGCCCGCACTATACGCGCATGGTGGAAGCCGCCACAGAGGCATTTGCCCGTATTGAGCTAAATGAAGCCTGGTACAGGCGTCTCACGGAAAACAGACGCGTCATAGCCGCACAGCTTGACGCTATGGCAGAGCTCATGGATAGCTGGTGCAGGGCTGAAAAATGTATTGATAAAAAAAGAAGGCTGCGTCTTTCAAGAGTTTATGTATATACAAAAGAGGCTGGTATACAGGTGGAAAATGCCCATATTTATGAGAACGCAAGGCAGCAGGTATGTATAAAGGCAGATGTCTGCACCAGGATAGATGGCGGGATTGAAATTTCAAAGTATGTGCAGGCGGTTTCACGCGCCATGGGAGTGAAGCTCAGGCAGGCACATGGGACAGTTTCAATAATATCCGATGAGAGGACATCTATTGTGCTTTACGAGGAGAATCAGTTCTATGCACTTTCGGGGGTGGCGACCAAAAAAAAGACCGGCTCTCAGGCAAATGGCGACAGCTGCAGCATGTTTCAGCTGGATGATGGCATGTATCATGTATGTGTATCTGATGGCATGGGCTCGGGCAAGCAGGCGCAGGCCGAGAGCACACTGGTGGTGGATTTGCTTGAAAAGCTTTTGGAGGCCGGCTTTAGCAGGGAAAGTGCCCTAAAGCTGATGAACTCTGCCATGGTCATATCGGCGGGCGAGGAGTCCTATTCCACGGTTGATTTTGCCACAATAGACATGTACACAGGTGAGCTTGAGCTGGCCAAAACAGGCGCTGCACCGTCATTTATCAAATCAGGGAAACAAGTAAGTGCTATAGAAAATGAATCACTCCCGGCGGGGGTCGATGTCTGGCAGGAGAGCAAACATTCAAAAAATACACTTCAAAGTGGCGATTTCCTTGTCATGGTGACGGATGGTGTGCTAGAATATCTGCATGTAAAGGACAGACAGGGGAAGCTTATGGATATCATCGCAGGCGTCAAAAGTGACAATGCAGGCGTGATAGCGCAGGAAATTCTGGACAGGGTGCTGCTTGACACAGGCGGATACGCCATGGATGATATGACGGTAGTTGCAATAGGAATCTGGGAAAAATAATGATTAGACGGACAAAAGATTATATTCTGGAAAACAAGATGATAAACAATCACAGCACGGTGCTTGTTGCGCTGTCGGGCGGTGCGGATTCGGTCTGCCTTCTGCTGCTGTTAAATGAGATAAAAAGACAGTGCGCAGATGAGCTTGATTTTGCGTTGGAGGCAGTACATGTGGAGCACGGCATCAGAGGAGCTGAGAGCAGGGAGGATGCGAGGTTTGCGTCAGATCTTTGCGAGAGGCTTAACATACCGTGCCATGTGCATTCTGTGGATGTACCGCAATATGCAGCAAGTCATGGACTCGGACTGGAGGAGGCCGCCAGGATATTGCGCTATGAAGTGTTTGAAGAGGAGGCAGGCAGATATCCCTGTGAACCGGCCAATGCATCAGAAGCAAATCGGGATAACAGGAGGCAGGCAGTCGTTGCGGTTGCGCACCATATGGAGGACAACGCAGAGACAGTTCTTTTTCAGATGCTTCGCGGAAGCGGAGCGAAGGGGCTATCCGGTATGCATCCGGTTTCCGTGAAGAACGGTGTCACCTATATCAGGCCGCTTTTATCAGCAACACGCGCACAGATAGAGGAATATCTAAAGGAAAACGGACAGGCTTTTGTCACCGATGCCACAAACACTGACACAGCCTACTCCAGAAATAAGCTGCGCCATGATGTGTTTCCACTGCTTTTGCAGATTAATGACAGGGCGATAGAGCATATCAATGAGAGCGCAGGACAGCTTGCGGTGATGAATGATTTTTACGAGCAGCAGCTAAAAGAGGCGTGCGACAGCATGGTTTCAAAAAAAGAAGGCAGGGTGATACTTGAAATCAGCCGCTTTGAGAGTCTGCATCCGGCATTAAAAAGCGGAGTAGCGCGCGAGTGTATACATCTGGCATCAGGGCGGCTCAAGGATATCACGAGCACGCATATCGGTGCACTTGTGAAGCTTGCAGGGCAGCAGTCGGGCAGAAAAATCAATCTGCCGTATGGCATTATTGCGGAAAAATCATTTGGCGAGGTGATACTCTTCGCCGGAAGGTGTGACGATGAAAAAGAAGAAATTCACATTACGCAAAAAGAGCTTGAGGCACTGAGTGCCACGGGAGAGCAAAAAAACATAAAGCTTTCGGCAGATGGCTCGTATGTCACACTTTGTATACAAGATTTTAATGGTAAAATGGACGAAATTCCCAAAAAACCATATACGAAATGGTTTGATTATGATAAGATGAAGAAAGGCTTTGAAATAAGAACAAGAAAAGCCGGTGACTATATAATTGTGGATGACGAGGGCCATCATAAGAAGCTGAAGCAGGTATTTACAGGTGATAAAATTCCTGCACAGCAGAGAGCGGGGCTGTGGCTTATAGCCCATGAATCACTGGTGCATGCCATTATCGGATACAGATCCGGCTGTGGCGCACTTGTCACACCACAGACAGGAAAAGTACTTAAGATCACATTTTACGGAGGAGAACAAAATGGATTTTTCAAAAAAATATGATATTTCGGTTTACCTGACGGAGGAGCAGCTCAATAAGCGTATTGCAGAGATTGGAGCGCAAATCACAGAAAAATACAGGGGACAGTCAGTATATCTCATTTGCATACTCAAGGGCTCAATATTCTTTACAACTGAGCTTGCAAAGAGAATTGATTTGCCTATGACTATGGATTTCATGTCGGTATCCAGCTATGGCTCAGGCACAGAGTCATCAGGCGATGTCAAGATTAAAAAGGACCTTGAGCATTCTATCGAGGGAGAGAATGTCATCATCATAGAAGACATCATCGATTCGGGAAATACTCTTAGCAGGCTTTCAAAGCTCCTTGCCAAAAGAAACCCGAAGAGTCTCACAATCTGTACACTTTTGGACAAGCCTGAGCGCCGTGTGGTTGATGATGTAAATGTAGACTACGTGGGCTTTGTGATTCCTGATAAGTTTGTGGTAGGCTATGGCCTTGACTATGATCAGAGGTTCAGAAATCTGCCTTACATCGGCTTCGTCGAGGGCGAAATAAAATAAAAAGGAGAAGTAAATTGAATAAACAAAAAAGCGGTATGCGCGGAATGGGCGTATACATTATCATTGTATTTGCAGTAATCTGCATCTGGTACTGGCTGAGCGCCGGGGCTACATCAAACTCTTACACACAGAGTCAGTTCGAGAAGGATCTTGACAAGAATCAGGTGAAGAGCGTAAAGGTAGTGCAAAACAGGGAGATACCGACAGGAAGTCTTGAGGTGAAGTTCAAGGATGGCACATCAAAGGTGCTTTATGTATCAGATGTAAACAATATCGAAAAGACCATGACAAAAGCAGGGTACACCGACTATACAGTTGCGGATGTTCCGGCTGAGAGCTGGATTATGACACTGCTTCCGTATCTTTTGGTATTCGGAGCCATGTTCATACTCTTTGCAGTGATGAACAACAACGCAGCAGCACAGGGCGGCGGTGGCAAGATGATGAACTTCGGCAAGAACCGTGCGAAGCTCACCACACAGGAGGAGAACCATATCAAGTTTTCCGATGTAGCAGGCTTAAAGGAGGAAAAGGAGGAGATTGCAGAGATAGTTGATTTCCTTCGTGATCCGGGAAAATACACCAGACTTGGAGCAAGAATCCCAAAGGGTGTCCTTCTTGTAGGACCTCCGGGAACAGGTAAGACTCTCCTTGCCAAGGCGGTAGCCGGAGAGGCAGGGGTACCGTTTTTCACCATTTCAGGATCTGATTTCGTGGAGATGTTCGTCGGAGTCGGAGCCTCACGAGTGAGAGATTTGTTTGAGGATGCCAAGAAAAATGCGCCTTGTATCGTATTTATCGATGAGATTGATGCAGTAGCCAGACGCCGTGGCACAGGAATGGGTGGCGGACACGACGAGCGTGAGCAGACATTGAACCAGATGCTTGTTGAGATGGATGGCTTTGGTGTCAATGAGGGCATTATCGTCATGGCAGCCACAAACCGTGTGGATATACTTGACCCTGCTATCATGCGTCCGGGACGTTTCGACAGAAAGGTTGTAGTAGGCAGACCGGATGTGGGCGGCAGAGAAGAAATTTTAGGTGTTCATGCCAAGAAAAAACCTCTTGCAGAGGATGTGGACTTAAAGCAGATTGCACAGACTACAGCGGGCTTCACAGGTGCAGACCTTGAGAATCTGATGAATGAGGCAGCAATCCGTGCAGCGGGCGAAAACAGAGAATATATCACACAGGATGATATCAGAAAATCCTTCGTCAAGGTTGGTATCGGAGCTGAGAAGAAGAGCCGTATCATCTCTGACAAGGAAAAGCGCATTACAGCCTACCACGAGGCAGGACATGCAATCCTTTTCCATCTGCTTCCGGATGTGGGACCTGTATACACAGTTTCAATCATCCCTACAGGAGCAGGCGCAGCAGGCTACACCATGCCTCTGCCTGAGAAGGATGAGATGTTCAACACAAAGGGACGTATGCTTCAGGAAATCGTAGTAGACTTAGGAGGTCGTGTCGCAGAGGAACTTGTGTTTGACGATATCACCACAGGTGCATCACAGGACATCAAGCAGGCTACAAAGCTTGCGCGCGAGATGGTTACCAAATACGGTATGTCAGACAATATCGGCCTTATCTGCTATGCCGATGATGAGGAGGAGGTCTTCATCGGACGAGACCTCGCCCATGCAAAGAACTACAGCGAGGGCATAGCATCGGCAATCGATGTCGAGGTAAAGCGCATCATCGACGAGTCGTACGACAAGGCAAAGAGCATGATAGCAGAGTACCGCGATGTGCTTGACAGATGTGCAGCACTTCTTCTTGAGAAGGAGAAAATCACAAGAGATGAGTTTGAAGCACTGTTTGACGAGGACAGCAAAACAGCAGTTGGATATAATATTTAAAAAATAACTATGTTTTTGTACACAATCACTATATGAAAAATATTAAATATGACTAAAGTACTATACAAATTGCATAAAAACAAACCACGATTTTTATGCAATTTGTGAACACTTATCGTTGCAATCATGATACTATAATAACCGTAAAAACCCCCCAATACATTATATAGTTTTTGCTATACCCCATAGTAAAAATACCTTCTCCTAAAAGGCAGCCGAACGTAGGCTGTCTTTTTAATTTAAAAAAATAGTAACTATTCAGAACAATTGAGAACAAGAAAAGCTGATGCGTCATGCTTGCATGTAAGCAGCAGCTTTTCTTGTTCTCAAGGGGGCTCGAATAGAGCCACCCCCACACATATGAGCAAAATTAGCTGCGTAGCGGCGGTAAAGCACGAGTATCGTGCGGTTTTGCGAATGTGCGTGGGGTGGTTCTGAATAGTTAAAAAATATGCTTGCATAATCATATCTGTTGTGATAAACTATGCAGGTATCGTAATTGAATACATGGGCAGATTCCCGAGTGGCCAAAGGGGACAGACTGTAAATCTGCTGCAACTTGCTTCGATGGTTCGAATCCATCTCTGCCCATTACTCTTTATAGAGTAACTAAATACTATCGCGGGATGGAGCAGTCTGGAAGCTCGCCGGGCTCATAACCCGGAGGTCATAGGTTCAAATCCTATTCCCGCAACTATGTGCCTAGTTAGCTCAGTTGGTAGAGCAGAGGACTGAAAATCCTCGTGTCTCTGGTTCGATTCCGGAACTAGGCACTTTTAATTGTATAGAGAACATATTGGTATAATTGGAAACGACACATGTGTGCATTACTCACTGATTAACGAACAACACGCGTGTGTTTTTCTATGCTCAAATTTATTTATTTATATTAAAGGAGGGCAAAATTATGCCAAAGAAGAGTAGACTCGAAAATATTTTATTTACACTTGTTATGGCGTTTGTCATGGTGTATGCCATGGTATGCTATAACATCGCAATCGACAAAGGCGGAATGACAAACGAAGTTTTTCTGCTGGCGTTTCATGAAATACCGATTATGTGGTCGATCGCATGTATCCTGGAGTATTTTGTAGTGGAGAAACTGGCAACGATGCTGGCGTTTCGTCTGGTAAATCCGAAAGAAGACAAGCCGGTCTTTGTGACACTTGCAATCTGTTCTATGATCGTTTGTCTGATGTGTCCGGTAATGAGTCTGATTGCCACGGTTTTGTTTGCACGTCCGGGAAATCAGGTGATCGCAGTGTGGCTGCAAAAATTTGCATTAAACTTCCCAATGGCATTATGCTGGCAGATCTTTTTTGGAGGAGTATTTGTAAGAAACTTATTTACATGGGTGAAAAAAGCGATTCATCATAAATAAAATCATCATGAATAAAAAGAGGGTGCGCATAATGCGCACCCTTTTTTGGGGGGGTAGGAAAATAATGAAAAATGGTAAAACTGCTTCCGGCACAAAACCGGAAACAAGAATTACTGTGATTAAGTATTAGCCCATAACCACTTCGACAGAGACTTCTGTCTTGCCGGTTGGTAATGGAATCGTATTTCCGTCTACGGCAATGCCATCAACGGTCATGGAAGCAACACCCTTTTCTACATGTTTCGGGTTACGGACGCTGATGTGATAGGTCACACCACGGAAGTCACGTTTTGCTTCGAAACCATCCAGAGTGGATGGAATACATGGATCGACGGTCAATCCGTCGTAATCCGGACGAATTCCGAGAATATATTGGGAAACGTCCAGGAATGTCCACGCTGCAGTACCGGTCAGCCAGCTGTTCTTGGCTTCTCCAAAGTTTGGAGCATCTTTTCCGGCAATCATCTGCGAATATACATAAGGTTCGGTACGGTGAATTTCGCTGATATCTTCGATATATGCAGGACAGGTTCTTGTATATACCTGCCATGCACGGTTTCCACGTCCGACAACGGTTTCTGCAATAGAAATCCATGGATTGTTGTGGCAGAAGATTCCGGCATTTTCTTTATATCCTGGTGGATAAGAGGAAATCTCACCAAGTTCTACATGGTATCTGTGATAAGGTGGCTGAAGAAGTACAATACCGTATTTGGTATCCAAATATTTTTCTACGGATTCCATGGCTTTCAGACAGTTTCCTTCTTTCAGACCGATCTCTGCCATAACGCAGAAGCCTTGTGGCTCGATAAAAATTTTACCGTCTTCACATTCTTTAGAACCAATCTTGTTTTTGTAATGATCGTATGCCCGCAGGAACCATTCTCCATCCCAGCCAGCATCAAGAACCGTCTTTTCCATTTCTGCGATAGCATTTTCTGCCAGTTTTGCTTCATCCTCAAGCCCTCTGTGACGGCAGATCTCTACATAATCTTTACCGTAACGGACAAACATACCGGCAATGAAAACAGACTCTGCATTTGGTCCTTCGGATGGGCCGAATGTCTGGAAGGATTCTCCCGGTTCTGTGGAGAAGCAGTTTAAGTTCAGGCAGTCATTCCAGTCTGCACGGCCGATCAGCGGAAGTTTATGCGGTCCGAGATGATCGATGGTGTAGTGGAAGGAACGGCGTAAATGCTCCATAAAATCAGTTGCCTTGGAAGGATCACTGTCATACGGCGTTTTTTCATCCAGGATGGTGTAATCCCCGGTTTCTTTGATGTATGCTGCGGTACCTGCAATCAGCCAGAGCGGATCATCGTTGAAACCGCTTCCGATATCAGAATTACCTTTCTTGGTCAGAGGCTGATACTGATGATATGCACTTCCGTCTTCAAACTGTGTTGCTGCAATATCCAGAATACGCTCTCTTGCGCGGTCCGGAATCAGATGTACGAAACCAAGCAGATCCTGACAGGAATCACGGAATCCCATGCCTCGTCCGATACCGGATTCGAAGTAGGAAGCAGAACGGCTCATATTAAATGTGACCATACACTGATACTGATGCCAGATATTTACCATACGATCCAGTTTTTCCTCGGAAGAGGATACCGTAAAGTGAGAAAGCAGTTCATCCCAGTATTTTTTCAGTTCAGCCAGTGCTGCTTCTGATTTTTCTTTGGTATCAAATTCTTTCATCAGAGCTTCCGCACGTGTGCGGTTAATCTTTCCATCTTCGGCACGTCCGATCCATTTTTCTTCAACAGGATTCTCTATGTATGCCAGAATAAATACGAAAGTTTTGGATTCGCCGGGAGCAAGAGACACTTTCAGATGATGGGAGCCTACCGGAGCCCATCCGCTGGCAATGGAGTTTTTGGACTGATCGGACACGACAACTTCAGGAGCAGAGTTTTCTCCGTATGCTCCAAGGAAGGAATCGCGGTCAGTATCAAATCCGTCTACCGGGGCATTCACTGCATACAGTGCATAGTGATTACGACGCTCACGGTATTCGGTCTTATGATAAATTGCAGATCCATGAACTTCTACTTCACCGGTAGAGAAATTACGCTGGAAGTTGGTCATGTCGTCCATTGCATTCCATAAACAGAATTCTACATAAGAAAAAACAGAAAAATCTTTCGTCTCTTTACTGTTATTGGTAAGAGTCAGCTGATTGATCTCACAGTTCTTTCCAACCGGAACAAATGCGGTCAGCTCTGCCTGCAGATCATTTTTACTGCTCCGGAAGGTGGAGTAGCCCATACCGCTGTCTCTTATACACATCTCCGAGCCCACGAGACTGCAGCTAA
>ENA-OZVF01000667-OZVF01000667.1-human-gut-metagenome-genome-assembly--contig:-NODE-667-length-9892-cov-5.183593_pt1 | contig 9892 bp, 9 predicted proteins | sample MGYA00243449_ERZ654053 | MGnify/ENA primary metagenome ERZ654053 (study PRJEB26926, sample SAMN06165127) | human gut metagenome | biome: ENVO:00009003; feature: ENVO:2100002; material: ENVO:00002003... | reverse complement strand
ATGGTATAAAATGCTTTCATATATTTTTTAATAATTAATGGTTAATGTTTTATGATTGCAGGCAGCAATTCCTCCTGCACATTCGTCATACTCCCCCATAGACTATAGCGTGCCTCAGGATTCATTTCCTCCAACTGTTTCAGAATGCCTTTCATTGTACTACGGCTGGATTGTGACTCATACGGACAATTCTTCACCTGCTTACGATACCCCCTCACTTGCGCCAACTCCATCAAATCCGCCTCATGTACCAGACACATCGGACGGATAATCGTCATATCAAACTTCTTCATTACCAGCCGAGGAGGCATGGAGCTGAACGCTCCCTGATAGGTGATATTCATCAGCAAGGTCTCTAGAATATCATCCATGTGATGGCCTAACGCGATTTTATTGCATCCCTGCTCCTTGGCTACGGTAAACAATGCCTTCCGCCTATTCCAAGAGCAAAGAAAACAAGGAGACTTGCGGGTATCTGTCGTGGCATCAAACTCCGTTTCAAAGAGAACAAAAGGCACTCCCCACGACTCTACGTACTCCCTCAGATAGTCCACATCGCTTTGATAAGGTATATTCTTCATCACTACATGTACGGCGACAACGGAAAAACGGGGTTTATAGACACGGGCACGCCGTGCCAACAATTCCACCAGCGCCAAAGAGTCCTTGCCTCCCGAAAGCCCGATGAGAATCTTATCGCCGTCCTCTATCAGCCCATATTCCACCACACCTTTGCTAAACCGCTTGTCTATGCGGCGCAACATCTTTTCTTCTTCAGTAAATTGTGCCATTGATACGAGTTATGAGTTATAAGTTATGAATTATAGCTCTTCCGGTTGCAAAAGTAAGGCAAAAGAACGATTTAAAGAAGAATTAACAAAATAGAATTACGGAAACCAGCTTTATTCACGATAAATTTGTATTTTTGACCTTCTGAACAAATCAGCATGTATCAATATGAATAAAAAATATATCCTTTTCTTTCTATTCGGCCTTTTAAGCATAACAATTTCCGCACAAAGCCTGGCAGAAGCCAAAGCCTTGTACGAGAAGGGAGAATACGAAGAAGCCAAGCCCGCCTTCAAAAAACTCGTCAAGACACAACCTGGCAATGGAAATTACAACCTATGGTACGGTGTATGTTGCCTGGAAACCGGCGAACCCGCAGAAGCCTTGAAACACCTGGAAAGCGCCGTCAAGAGACGCGTCCCCAGCGGGCAACTCTATTTGGCCCGGGCATACAATGATCTATATCGGTTCGAAGAAGCCATCGAGACTTATGAGACCTACATTTCCGACCTGAGAAAGAGAAAACGCTCCACCGAAGAGGCCGAACAATTATTGGAAAAAAGCAAATCCAACTTGCGCATGCTGAAAGGCGTGGAAGAGGTCTGCTTCATCGACAGCTTTGTGGTAGACAAGGAAAAATTCCTGGATGCATACAAAATCAGCCCCGAATCGGGCAAGCTGTTCATGTACGACACCTACTTCAATGATTCCGGTAAGGAAGGCGGAACGGTATACGAAACGGAGCTGGGCAATAAACTATATTATAGCGAAATGCAACCGGACAGCACCCTCAGTATCCTTTCGCGCAACAAGTTGCTGGACAAATGGAGTGATGGCAGCTTGTTGCCCGGAAGCATCAATGAGGCCATGAATGCAGACTATCCCTATGTACTTACGGACGGTATCACTATCTACTATGCTTCGGATGGCCCTGGCTCGATGGGAGGATATGACATTTTCGTCACCCGTTACAATACGAATACCGACTCCTATCTGATGCCGGAAAATGTGGGCATGCCGTTCAATTCGCCCTACAACGACTATATGTACGTCATCGACGAATTCAACGACTTGGGATGGTTTGCCTCCGACCGCTACCAGCCCGAAGGCAAAGTGTGTATCTATGTATTCATTCCCAACTCATCCAAGCAAGTGTACAACTACGAAGGGATGGACCCGGACAAGATGATATCATTGGCGCAACTTCACTCTATCAAGGACACATGGACGGACACCGATGCGGTAAAGGGCGCCCGAGAAAGGCTTCGGACCGCTGCCAACGCAAAGCCGCAGACCACCAAGAAGCATGATTTCCAATTCATCATTGACGACCACTCCACCTACTACCAGCTGGACGATTTCCGCTCCCCGCAGGCCAAAGCCTCGTATGGCAAATACAATCAGCTGGAGCAGAGCTACAAACAACTGCAGGAGAAACTGGAAGATATGCGTTCGGAATACTCCCGAGCCAACAAGCAGGAAAAGGACAAGATGTCCGCCGCCATCCTCGACCTGGAGCAACGTGTACGGCAATTGTCCACTGAGATGGAGCAAACTGCCATTCAAGTGCGCAACCTGGAAAAACAAGCCACCAAATAAAGACAACTATGGATATACTCATTATCGCCTCATTGATTATAGGAGCAGTAATCTTGTTCTTAGTGGAATTATTCGTAATTCCGGGCATCAGCGTTGCCGGTTTTCTGGCAGGAGGTTGCATCATCTTTGCCAACTACTATGCCTTTGCCTATATGGGCACCACGGCAGGTGTCATTACGCTTATCATATCTGCCCTGGCTTGTATCGGCTCGTTGGTATGGTTCATGTGCTCCAAGACACTCGACAAAATTGCATTGAAAAAAAACATCACCTCCAAAGTAGACCGTAGTGCCGAGGAAAAAGTCAAGGTAGGCGATATAGGCGTAACCACTACCCGCCTGGCTCTTATCGGCTATGCCGAAATCAACGGAGACATCGTGGAAGTAAAGTCATCAGACGGCTTCCTGAACGAAAAGACTCCGATTATCGTAGACCGTATTGCCGACGGAGTCCTCTTAGTGGAACGGCTCAAGCAGTGAAATTTCTGAAATCAACCTATTATTTATAACTAACAATTAATATTTAATCTCATGGATCCAAGCACAATGTATTTAACCGCCTTCCTCATTATAGGAGGCATTATTTTCCTGGTACTTTTCTTCCATTATGTACCGTTCTTCTTGTGGCTGTCCGCCAAAGTATCGGGAGTAAACATCTCGCTGGTACAACTTTTCCTGATGCGCATCCGTAATGTCCCTCCTTATATCATTGTGCCCGGCATGATTGAAGCTCATAAAGCAGGATTGCAAAACATCACGCGCGACGAACTGGAAGCGCACTACCTTGCCGGAGGTCACGTAGAGCGGGTGGTACACGCACTGGTATCCGCCTCTAAAGCCAATATCGAGCTGCCGTTCCAGATGGCAACCGCCATCGACCTTGCCGGCCGTGACGTGTTCGAAGCCGTACAGATGTCCGTTAACCCCAAAGTAATTGACACCCCTCCCGTGACAGCTGTTGCCAAAGACGGTATCCAGCTGATTGCCAAGGCCCGTGTAACGGTGCGCGCCAATATCCGCCAATTGGTGGGCGGTGCCGGAGAAGACACGATTCTGGCCCGTGTAGGCGAGGGTATTGTGTCTTCCATCGGTTCGTCAGAGAATCATAAGTCTGTATTGGAGAATCCGGATTCTATCTCCAAACTGGTATTGCGCAAGGGGTTGGATGCCGGAACAGCATTCGAAATTCTGTCCATTGACATTGCTGATATTGACATAGGTAAGAATATCGGTGCCGCCCTGCAGATAGACCAAGCCAATGCCGACAAGAACATTGCTCAAGCCAAGGCAGAGGAACGCCGCGCCATGGCCGTAGCCACAGAGCAGGAAATGAAGGCAAAGGCCCAGGAAGCCCGTGCCAAAGTTATCGAGGCAGAAGCGGAAGTACCCAAGGCCATGGCCGAAGCATTCCGCAACGGCAATCTGGGTATCATGGACTATTACCGGATGAAGAATATAGAAGCCGACACTTCCATGCGCGAAAACATTGCCAAACCGACGACGGGCAATACCAGCCAGCCGTTGAGCAAATAACTCGAAAAGTAACTGACAGAAACGCCGGAACCGGTGAACAAGAATCGGTTCCCGGCGTTTCTATTTATAAACAAAAGATTAAAAGCTCAATCAAATGAAAAAATATTTCGCCTCTTCCGAACTGATCATCAATGAAGACGGTTCTGTATTTCATCTTCACGTAAAGCCCGAATGGCTGGCAGACAAAGTCATCTTGGTAGGTGACCCCGGACGGGTGGCACTGGTTGCCTCCCATTTCGAGAACAAGGAATGTGAAGTGGAAAGCCGCGAGTTCAAGACTATCACCGGTACTTACCAAGGGAAACGTATTACGGTGGTTTCCACCGGTATCGGATGTGACAACATCGATATCGTGATGAATGAACTGGATGCCCTGGCAAACATCGACTTCGAGACGCGCGAAGAAAAGCCCCGCCTACGTAGCCTTGAGCTGGTACGTATCGGCACCTGCGGCGGCTTGCAACCCTACACTCCGGTGGGTACATTTGTATGTTCTGAAAAATCCATCGGTTTCGACGGTCTGCTCAACTTCTATGCCGGACGCAACTCCGTGTGCGACCTACCCATGGAGCGTGCCTTCCTCAACCATATGGGATGGTCCGGCAACATGTGTGCCCCTGCCCCCTACGTCATTGATGCAAGTGCTGAACTGATAGACCGCATCGCACAAGACGACATGGTACGTGGCGTAACGATTGCCGCCGGGGGCTTCTTCGGACCTCAAGGACGCGAGTTACGCGTGCCGCTTGCCGACCCGCATCAGAACGAGAAGATTGAAAAATTTGAATACAACGGCTACCATATCACCAACTTCGAGATGGAAAGTTCTGCCTTGGCAGGCTTGAGCCGTCTGATGGGACACAAGGCCATGACGGTATGCATGGTCATTGCCAACCGCCTGATAAAAGAAGCGAACACGGGATACAAAAATACGATAGATACTCTTATCAAAACAGTACTCGACCGTATCTAAGTATCCTTCAAGAAATGCTCCTCCCTTTCCTTCAGCCAATCCTAGGAGTAAGGTTTAGTAATGACTTCATCACATCCTGCCTGACGTGCCCGTTGCTGGTCTGTATAGTGTAGCAATGTCCTGCTATACCCACAATGGGCACAGAGGCGGATTAGGCTTTATAAGCATCTATCCATTATCGATTTGCACAAAGTTACGATAAAAGCCCATAAGTTGAATCACCATCTCTCTTTTTTGTAAAGAAACCATTATCTTTGCTGAATAAAAATAAGCCGGATAAAATGAACCAAGATACCATTTGCGCCATAGCCACCGCCCAAGGGGGAGCCATAGGATGCATCCGTGTCTCCGGACCGGATGCCATAGAGATAACATCCCGCATATTTACCCCTGCCCGGAAGGGGAAGAAGCTGAAGGATGCCAAGCCATACACACTTACCTTCGGTCATATCCATGAAGAAGAAAACATCATAGACGAAGTACTTGTAAGCTTATTCCGTGCCCCCCACTCGTACACGGGCGAGGATAGCACGGAAATCATGTGCCACGGTTCGAGCTATATTCTTCAGAAGGTGTTGCAACTGCTCATCGGTAATGGTTGCCGCCTGGCCGCTCCCGGTGAGTACACGCAACGGGCCTTCTTGGGCGGCAAAATGGACCTAAGCCAGGCCGAAGCCGTGGCCGACCTCATCGCCTCCACCTCTGCCGCCACTCACCGCCTCGCCATGAGCCAAATGCGCGGTGGGTTCAGTAAAGAGCTGGCCTCACTACGCGACCAATTGCTGCACTTCACATCACTCATAGAACTGGAGCTGGACTTCAGCGACCACGAAGAACTGGAATTTGCAGACCGCTCCGAGCTATGTCTCCTAGCAGACGGCATAGAGCAGGTAATTTCCCGTTTAGTACAATCCTTCAGTGTAGGCAATGCCATCAAGAACGGTGTGCCCGTAGCCATCATCGGCGAAACGAATGCTGGTAAATCCACCCTGCTGAATGCACTACTAAACGAGGAACGAGCCATTGTAAGCGACATACACGGGACAACCCGAGATGTGATAGAAGACACAGTCAATCTTGGCGGGATAACTTTCCGGTTTATTGATACGGCAGGCATACGCGAAACGAGCGACACCATCGAGAGCCTAGGAATTGAGCGAACCTTCCAGAAATTGGAGCAGGCGGAAATCGTGCTCTGGGTAGTTGATGCCACGAATGCCGTCTCACGGATACCACAACTAACTGCCCAGATACTTCCCCGTTGCGAAGGGAAACGGCTCATTCTCGTATTCAACAAGACCGATCTGGTGCAAGATGCCTCAACCATCCCCAACTCCAGTTTCACCGTGGCCGCTACTAATGTGCAATGCATCTCCATCTCTGCCAAAGGACGTACCAACCTCGACAAGCTTCAGCAAATGCTAATCTCTGCCGCTAACCTGCCCACGGTTACCCAAAACGATGTCATTGTCACGAATATACGCCACTACGAGGCTTTGACCCATGCCTTGGAAGCCATCCACCGGGTCCAACAAGGACTAGCAGAAAATCTATCCGGAGATTTTGTTTCACAAGATATCCGCGAATGCATTTTCCATCTAAGCGATATTGCAGGGGAAGTTACGAACGATATGGTACTTGGGAATATTTTCGAACATTTCTGCGTCGGCAAGTGATGGCTTGTAAACAGCCGTAACCAACTATAATCATTTAGAATAAAGTCGCTGTATATCAGCGACTTTATTGTTTTAACACTTTCCAGTACGTATTTGGAAGTAACGGTTTTTATCCATATTTTTCTATCATATTTCTACCGCGACAGAAATTCACGGTTAGCCCGAATGTCACAGTGACGCATTAGTTGACGTGTGTTGACAGTGGTTTACATGTGTTGACAAAATCCGGGAGAAATAAGGCGAAATTATCCCCAATGTAAAGGAGAAAAATATGGAAGTAAGAAAGATTTGTCAATGGTGTGGAAAGCCATTTATAGCTCAAAAGACAACGACCTGTTATTGTAGCCACCAATGTTCCAATCTTGGCTACAAGGAGCGCATCCGAGAACGTAAGCGGCAGTTAAAACGGTCGCAAGAATTATTGCAACCTCGACAAGCTGCCGAGGGACAGGATTTCTTCTCTTTTGCCCAAGCAGCGAAGTTGATGGGTGTAACCCGGCAATACATATATAAGTTGGTAAAGGAATCCAAACTTCGGGCTTCACGCATCAGCGGCAAGAAGTCGCTCATCCGCCGTGCGGACATCGAACTGATGATGAAAACCAAACCTTATGAGCGCATCATGCCTAAAGAGGACTTCGACATCACCGAGTATTACACTGCCGAAGAGATTGCCGATAAATATAAGGTCAACGCCAAATGGGTGTGGACTTATACACGGCAGCACAAAGTCCCGAAAGTGCGCATCCGCCAGTTCAACTATTACAGCAAGAAACATATCGATGCTGCCTTTGCCAAATACGAGGTGGATTCCGACCTGACGGAATGGTACACGCCCGAAGAGATTCAGGAGAGGTACGGCATGACACGTGTCGCCATCCGTTCACAAGTGTATCGGAACAACATACCATCTAAGAAAGAGCACGGACAAATCTACTATTCCAAGCTCCATTTCGACCTCTCGAAAAGTTCCGAACAGGAGAGCAAGACGGAATACTACACCGTCAAGGAGGCGATGGAGAAATTCAAGCTATCCCGTGATTCGGTCTATGGTATTCTGCAATTCCATCAGATTAATCGTGAAAAGAACGGACGGTTCGTCAGGTTCCTGAAAGTGGAGTTTGACAAGGTAATGGGTGTCCGTAAGTAACCAATTATAGACTTCCGTAAATTATTCCAAAATTAATCCCTGATGAAGGATTTCTGTATGGTTACATTACAGAGATTTGCCGATAAGTTAATAACAACCATAAAAATATGTATTATGCATGAGTGTAAAACCGTAACGTTAAGGACACGTCCTTTAAAGAACAGGATGCTGTCTTTCTACTTGGATTATTATCCGGGTTATCGAGACAAAGAGACAATGAAAGTTATCCGCCATGAGTCGCTTGGTATTTACGTATATGCCAATCCGAGAAACAAGCGTGAACAGAACTTCAACGAGGTAATGACCGAGAAAGCCGAAGCCATCCGTTGCCGCAGGTTTGAATCTGTGGTGAATGAACGGTATGATTTCTTCGACAGGTACAAACTCAAAGCCGATTTCTTAGAGTACTATCGCAAACAACTCCGTAAGCATGACCAGAAATGGGAATTCGTCTATCTCCATTTCAGAAACTTCGTACATGGCAAATGTACCTTTGAGGAGATTGACATCGACCTATGTAACAAATTTCGGGAATACTTGCTGAGTGCCAAGAAGCTGAGACGCAATGGACCCATCACACGGAACTCCGCATCAGGATATTGGTCTACTTTCAGAGGATTCCTGAAAATCCTCTACCGTAATGGAATGATAAAGACCAATGTCAATGATTTTTTGGATAAGATTGAAACGGAAGATGTGGTCAAAGAGTATCTGTCTGTAGAAGAACTGTATAAACTGGCTGAAACACCGTGCAAGAAGCCCATTCTGAAAATAGCATCGCTGTTTTCGTGCATGACCAGTTTACGTATCAGTGATATTCTCGCCCTATGCTGGGAAGATATTGTAGACTACTCGGCTGGTGGGAAATGCGTACATATCATTACGCAAAAGAACAAAGCGGAAGACATCATTCCCATCAGCGAAGAAGCATTAGGATTGATAGATTACAGTTCCGAGAAGAAAGGTTTGGTATTCAAAGGGCTTATGCGTAGTTGGACGCAAATTCCGATGAAAGAGTGGATCCGTTCTGCCGGAATTACTAAAAACATAACTTTCCACTCGTATCGGAGAACATTCGCCACGTTGCAAGCTGCGGCAGGAACGGACATCCGAACCATACAGAGCATAATGGCTCACAAGAGTATAACCACCACGCAAAGGTATATCAAGGTGGTGGATGCCAACAAACGGGAAGCCAGCAAGAAAATTACCCTGACAAGGAATGGCTGACAACCATTTTAGATTCCATTTGTACGGGTATAGTATGATTTTTAGCCCGAAATCATACTATACCCGTTATTTTTTACCAATATTGGGCGATTTGTCATCACCAATTATAAGTATCTGGAATACGGCACATAACTTTGCGGCATAATCATTCCAAACATTTACAGTATATGACAAATAGGACTCAAATTCGTACTCAAAGGATAAGTTTTGTTCTTGCGTTGTCGGTAATCACCTACGCAACAATAAGTACTTATCTTTACATTTATCACGAGATCAACACAATGAAAGCAATGATACCTATAATACTCGGAATAGGGGTAACAGTTCCAACATGCGGTCTGCTGCAACGATTTTTCCATAGATGGCTGACGAAGAATCCAATCGATTTTTCTTTTGGTTGGCAATCTCCGATTATTCTTGACTCTGATTTCGAGATAAAAGACGATTGTGCAAATGAAGCTCAAACCATTGAACAAACAAATGATTCAGTTATAGATAATTATGATACACTGTTGGAGAACATCAAAAAGAAAGAAGCAGAAAGACAAGTAGAAGTCATGAATGCTATTCGTGAATATGTAACTATTAAAACCGCACCCTATCTGTCTAAAGAAGCTATTGCAATCCTCATTTCCAACATAGAATATATGGCTTGTGGTAGATATGACTTATACAAACCGATTCGCTCCAATATAGATAAGCCGTTGAAATCTCCGGGACTACGCCATTTGGCATGGAACATCGGTGAACGTTTGGGTATATCCCTACTTCAAAGAGCAACTTTTATAAAAGCTTCATTTCCTCATGAACTCACAAATGCAACCATTGAATATCTAAAACTTAATTTGCGCGATAATGTTTCAAGCCAAATTCCTATTGACGTACCCGATAAAGGCGGCTATCGCTTCCATTTATAAACAGATAATAGTAACTCAAAATAAAA
>ENA-OZVF01000663-OZVF01000663.1-human-gut-metagenome-genome-assembly--contig:-NODE-663-length-9930-cov-6.895595_pt1 | contig 9930 bp, 10 predicted proteins | sample MGYA00243449_ERZ654053 | MGnify/ENA primary metagenome ERZ654053 (study PRJEB26926, sample SAMN06165127) | human gut metagenome | biome: ENVO:00009003; feature: ENVO:2100002; material: ENVO:00002003... | reverse complement strand
ACGAGATTAGCTGCAGTCTCGTGGGCTCGGAGATGTGTATAAGAGACAGGTTGAGACATATAAGAAATATAAAGAGTGCAAGCAGAATATCGAGGATTCACTGGCTATTTTGAATGAGGAATCAGATGAAGAGATGAGAGAGCTCGCAAAGGAAGAGCTTAAGGATTCAAAGGAGCAGGTGGAGGAGCTTGAGAAGGAACTTAAAATACTTCTTCTGCCAAAGGACCCTAACGATGACAAGAACGTAATCGTCGAAATCCGTGCCGGTGCAGGCGGAGAGGAAGCAGCACTTTTTGCAGCGGAAATCTACCGTATGTATGTGCACTACGCAGAGAACAGAGGCTGGAAGGTGGAGACACTTGATGCCGATGAGACAGGAATCGGCGGTATGAAGTCTGTCGAGTTCATGGTAAAGGGCTCAGGTGCATACTCTATCCTAAAGTATGAGTCGGGAGTACACCGTGTGCAGCGAGTGCCTGAGACAGAGTCGCAGGGACGTATCCAGACCTCTACGTGCTCAGTTGCTGTAATGCCTGAGGCAGAGGATGTGGATGTCAAGATTGATGACAAGGATATCAGAATTGACGTAATGCGTGCTTCCGGAAACGGTGGACAGTGTGTCAACACAACAGATTCAGCAGTCCGACTGACACATTATCCAACAGGTATTGTCATCTACAGCCAGACTGAGAAGTCACAGATACAGAACAAGGAAAAGGCTTTTGCACTTCTTCGTACAAAGCTCTATGACATGGAGCTTCAGAAGAAGCAGGATGCAGAGGCAGAGGAGAGACGAAGCCAGATCGGTACAGGAGACCGTGCTGAGAAGATTCGTACCTACAACTTCCCACAGGGACGTGTGACAGATCACAGAATCAATCTGACACTCTATAAGCTTGACAAGATTCTTAACGGAGATATCCAGGAAATAATTGATGCCTGTATCGCAGCCGACCAGGCGAAGAAGTTAAGTAACATGGAGCATGATGCATAAATATTTGGTATAAAAGAGTCTGAGAAAATCAGGCTCTTTTATTTTATAAACTAATATGATATAATTGTGAATAAATATTTATACAGAAATGAGGAATAATATGAAATCCATTAAGAAAAAACCGATTATGATTTTGCTTATGGCAGCATTAATGGCCACATTCATTGTTGGCTTATGCGCATGCGGCAAAAGTGACAGCAAAAAGGTCGCTTGTGTGGACGATCTGGAGGGCGCAAAAATAGGTGTCCAGCTCGGTACCACAGGAGATATCTATGTATCTGATTATGAGAACGACGGTTCAGGCACCAAGGTAGAGAGATACAACAAGGGTGCTGATGCAGTCCAGGCATTAAAGGTCGGCAAGATTGACTGCGTGGTTATTGATGAGCAGCCGGCACTTGCCTTTGTAAAAGAAAACAAAGGACTTAAGATACTGGACGAGGAGTTTACCAACGAGGACTATGCATTCTGCCTGAAAAAGGGTAATACAGAGCTTCGCGACAAGGTAAACACTGCGCTTGAAAAGCTGCAGCAGGATGGAACAGTTCAGAGCATCATCGACAACTATATCGGCTCTGAAGATCAGGTGGGAAAGACTCCCTACGTGAAGAAGGACATTGACAGGTCAAACGGTACACTTAAGGTAGGAACCAATGCAGAGTTCCCGCCATATGAGTACTATGAGGATAACAAGGTCACAGGAATTGATATGGATATCATGCAGGCCATAGCCGATGAGCTTGGCATGGATATGCAGGTAGAGGATATGCAGTTTGACGCAATCATTGCCGCTGTATCATCAGGCAAGGTGGATGTCGGGGCAGCAGGCTTTACAGTGACAGAGGACAGACAGAAAAATGTTGATTTTACCGATACATATATCACCACAAAGCAGGAGATTATCGTAAAAGACAGCCAGTCGGGTTCTTCAATCGGTATAAAGGAAAAGCTCTATGACAACTTTGTCAAGGACAATCGTTACATGTATATCGTAAAGGGTCTTGGCAATACAATAGTTATCACAATATTTGCCGTAATGCTTGGTATTGTGCTGGGATTTTTAATTGCGATAGTCAGAACCAGCCATGACAGAAACGGCGGTCTTGCCATATTAAACGGAATTTGCAAGGCATACCTGACCATCATCAGGGGAACACCTGTCATGATACAGCTTCTTATTATATACTATGTAGTGCTTGCATCTGTGACCAACAAGATACTTGTAGCAGTCATTGCTTTCGGCCTCAACTCGGCTGCATATGTGGCAGAGATTGTGCGTTCAGGAATCATGTCTGTAGATATAGGACAGTTTGAGGCAGGACGAAGCTTAGGACTCAATTACAGACAGACCATGAAGCTTGTTATCATACCGCAGGCTGTCAAAAATATACTTCCGGCGCTGCTTAACGAGTTTATCAGCCTCCTAAAGGAGACATCAATCAGTGGTTATATTGGTATGATGGATCTGACAAAGGGTGGAGATATCATACGAAGCAACACATACGAGGCATTTATACCGCTTATTGCTGTAGCCCTTATTTATCTGGTTATAGTGATGCTTTTAAGCCACGGAGTAAGCAAACTTGAGAGGAGACTGAGAAGCAATGAAAGATAATAACGTGATACTAGAGGTAAAAGACCTGCACAAGAGTTTTGGAGAGCAGGAGGTATTAAAGGGCATAAGCACAGAGGTGAACAGAGGTGATGTAATTGCCATCATCGGACCGTCAGGCTGTGGAAAGTCTACATTTTTACGCTCCCTCAATCTGCTCGAGACACCTACATCAGGACAAATCCTTTTTGAAGGAACAGACCTGACAGACAAGTCGACAGACATCAATGTGACCAGACAGAAAATCGGCATGGTTTTCCAGCAGTTCAATCTGTTTGCCAACATGACAATAAAAGCAAATATCATGCTCGCACCGGTGAAGCTTGGTGTGATGACGAAGGATGAGGCATCAAAGAAGGCAGATGAGCTTCTCACCAGAATAGGTCTCCTCGATAAGGCAGATGCATATCCGGCGCAGCTTTCCGGAGGACAGAAGCAGAGAGTGGCAATTATCCGTTCACTTGCTATGAATCCTGATGTCATACTGTTTGATGAGCCTACATCGGCACTTGACCCTGAGATGGTAGGTGAGGTGCTTTCAGTAATGAAGGAGCTTGCAGAGGCAGGCATGACAATGGTAGTCGTGACACATGAGATGGGCTTTGCCAGAGAAGTGGCCAACAGAGTGATGTTCATCAATGAGGGTACCATAGCTGAGGAGGGCACACCTGAGGAAGTATTTGGCGCACCAAAGAGTGAGAGATTACAGGAATTTTTGTCAAGAGTGTTATAGGAGAAATAAAGCATGGCATCAAAATACTATGCGGTAAAAAAGGGAAAGGTTCCCGGGATATATTTCAACTGGAATGATTGCAAAGCAATGGTTGACGGATATCAGGGAGCAGTGTATAAAAGCTTTAAGACGATAGAAGAGGCAGAAAAATTTATTAACGGAGAGAAAATTATTGCCGGAGAGAAAACTATTACAGGTATGAAATCATCCGGCGAAAATAGTACATATGCGTTTGTAGACGGCTCCTTCAACAAAGCAACACATACCTATGGCTATGGAGGTTTTCTTGTGACTGACCATGAAAAGTACGTGCTGCAGGGGGCAGATAATGATGCCGAGATGGCCACAATGCGCAACGTAGCCGGAGAGATAAAGGGCGCGGAGGCTGCCGTAAAAAAGGCTATAGAGCTTGGAATTAAGGAACTGGTCATATACTATGACTACATGGGCATAGAAATGTGGGCCACAGGGGCCTGGAATCGAAACAAGGCAGGCACTATAGCTTATCACGAATACATCATGTCGGTTAAGGATAAAATAAAGCTTACTTTTGTAAAGGTAAAAGGACACTCGGGAGTAGAGGGCAACGAAGAGGCAGATAAGCTCGCCAAGCAGGCTGTGGGGATACTGTAGCAGTTTCCCACATAAAAGAAACAAAAATATAGCATAACAGGAGAAAAAAATGAGCATATTCAATGTAGAACTCAAAAAAGTGGTAGATGACACATATGATATTGAGATAGGCTACAACCTCTCAGACACCCTTGTATCTGACCTGGAAAATGGTCTTGCGGGCAAGATAAAGAAATTTGCAGTGATTACAGATACAAATGTGCGTGATCCTTATGCTCTTCCAATCTGTGAGAAGATAAAGCATGCGGGATACTCAGTGGATTTGTTTGTTTTCCCGGCTGGGGAAAAGAGTAAGTCACGTGAGACAAAGGCAAAGATAGAGGATGCCATGCTTAAAAAGGGCTACAGAAGAGACTGCTGTATCATTGCAGTCGGTGGCGGTGTGGTAACCGACTTATCAGGCTTTATTGCAGGAACCTACGGCAGAGGAGTACCGTTTATCAATTATGCAACCACCCTTCTAGCGGCGGCAGATGCATCGGTAGGTGGAAAAACAGCAATTGATACACCTCTTGCTACCAACACCATAGGTCTGTTCAATCAGCCCAAAAAGGTATATATAGACATAGCTGCCTGGAAAACACTGCCACAGCGCCAGATGGCAAGCGGTATGGCAGAGACCATCAAGCACGCATGCTTAGGCAGCGAGGATATGTTTGAATTTATAGAGGAAAATCTGGATGATATATATTCATTCAAGAAATTTGCATGTGAGTATATCGCAGAAAATAACTGCCGTATCAAGTACAATGTGGTCATGAAGGATGAGCGAGAGGCGGGACTTCGCGAAACCTTAAATCTGGGCCACACAGTAGGCCGGGCAATCGAGACAGTCAGCGACTACAAGCTGTTGCATGGAGAGGCACTGTCGATTGGAATGGCAGCACAGGCACTTATGTCAGCACGGCTTGGCTATATGTCAGAGGAGCAGGCAGAGCGCGTGATAAAGCTCTATGAGAGAGCCGGTCTTCCGACACGTATACCTGACTATATAGACAGGGAAGAACTTGTAAAGAAACTCTACACCGATAAAAAGGTGAGAGACGGCAAGCTGCGTTTCGTGCTCCAAAAAGGCATAGGAGCCACTGTTGAGTTTGCACCGGGAGTGTATGCAAAGCCTATAGAGGAAAGTCTGGCACGAGAAATTATAAGGGAGCTGTAGATTAAATAATTACAACCCCATGTGTAAACTCATTTTGCTGTGAATGACACAGTCTGCCATACAAATCAGCGGCAAAAATATCCATGGAAATAAGCTCGTACGGAGCATCAGCGACTTTTGTAATAATAGGCGTTGATGCTCTTTTTTTGAGGAGATGCATAAGCTCTCCTGATGATTTTTTGAAACCGAGTATGCGCAGATAAGGATTATCCATACATATGTTAAAATCATTATTCTCAATACCAAGTAAAATATGCGTGAGGACTCTCGAAATACGCGTATAAGTCAGATTTTTACTCTTCAGTAAGTTACAAAATTGCGTAAAACTTTCATATTTATAAATATTTTTAACTATCTTTGCAGAAAGCTCCTTTGTACAGTCTGCATACTGCGCAAAGCCTTTATCCTTCCCGGTCAGCAGGCGATAGTAAAGCATTTCAGAAATATCATCCGGAAACACAATATGACCGCCTAAAATACAATTGACAAGAATATCGGCGCAGTCTGATGGCATTAGCTGACTGAACTTTGTGGAAATCCATGAATTATCAAGCTGCGTATTAGTAATAGTGTTGTGTTTGTCTATATCAATTAAGGTTGAAATCACCCCGCGCACAGCCGTAGCGGAAGAAAACTCACTTGTCGAATCAGTGCTGTGATATCCTTCACCGACGCGCTGAATAGGAAATCCTGTAATATCACAGTCCATCAAAGCCTTCTCATACTCAATGGCCAGAATATTATTGGGTGAAGCTATGAAAGCATCTAATTTCTCTAAAGAAATATCATAGTTATCTTGAAAATATTCACATAGCGCTCTGCTCCTGGCCGCAGGAAAGCTCATCCCACCCTGAATCAGCCGGGCAAGAGAGGCGGAATACTCAGCAGGCGGATTCTTAAGCACGCCAGCCACAAGCTTTGTAAGTTCATGGTCCACAGACTCCACACCATAGCACAGCATGTCCACAATACCTGTGTTTTTGAGTACACTGACTCCGCCACCGGCAAAAAACTCGGCAGAAGCAGTGGCAAAGACCGTTGGAAGCTCAAGCACCAGGTCGGCACCACTCAAAAGCGCCATGCGTGTGCGCTCGTATTTGTCAATTATGGCAGGCTCACCTCTTTGCACGAAATCACCGCTCATTACTACGACGATATAATCAGCAGATGTCTGCCTTTTAATCTGCTCTAGCTGATATTTGTGCCCATTGTGGAATGGATTGTATTCGGTAATCACACCTGCAACCTTCATGTTTGATGCTCCTTTAATCAATAATGTATTTTTTAGAGTTCAAACCCATAATACCACAAAAACACCCTTGTCGCATTTGAAAAATAAGTTTATACTAACAATAGTATTGTAATTTTAAACCAAAGGAGACAAAACAATGAATGTATTAGTAATTAATTGCGGTAGTTCATCACTGAAATACCAGCTCATCAATTCAGATTCAGAGGAGGTACTTGCAAAAGGACTCTGCGAGAGAATCGGAATCGATGGCAGACTCGTATATCAGAAAGAGGGTCTTGATAAGGAAATCACAGAGGCACCTATGCCAACACATAAAGAGGCCATCCAGATGGTACTCGATGCACTTGTAAATCCAAAGACAGGTGCAGTAAAGTCACTTGCAGAGATCGATGCAGTAGGACATCGTGTAGTACACGGTGGAGAGAAGTTCTCAGACTCAGTAGTCATCACAGAGGAAGTAATAGCACAGGTAGAGGAGTGCAACGACCTCGCACCTCTTCACAACCCTGCAAATATTATCGGAATTAGAGCATGCCAGGCACTTATGCCAAATGTACCAATGGTAGGAGTATTTGATACAGCCTTCCATCAGACAATGCCTGAGAAAGCATATCTCTACGGCCTTCCATATGAGTACTATGAGAAGTACAAGGTAAGAAGATACGGCTTCCACGGCACAAGCCACAGCTTCGTATCAAAGGAGGCAGCAAGCTACCTTGGAATGGACTTAAACAACTCAAAGATTATCGTAGCACACCTTGGAAACGGAGCTTCAGTCAGCGCAGTATTAAACGGTAAATGCGTAGATACATCAATGGGACTTACACCACTTGAGGGACTCGTAATGGGAACACGTTCAGGTGATATCGACCCATCAATCATGGAGTTCATTGCAAAGAAAGAAAACCTTGACATCGATGGTGTGATGAATGTGCTCAACAAGAAGTCAGGAGTAGCCGGCATGTCAGGAGTATCAAGCGACTTCAGAGATCTTGAGGCAGCCTACAATGAGGGCAACGAGCGTGCTATTGCAGCAGTAGAAGTATTCAGCTACAGGGTAGCAAAATACATCGGAGCATATGCAGCAGCAATGAACGGAGTAGATGCTATCGCATTCACAGCAGGAATCGGTGAGAACACAAGCTTTGTAAGAGAAAAAATCATGGCATATTTAGGTTACCTGGGCATAAAGATTGACCGTGTAACAAACGACAAGACACGCGGCGTTGAGGCACTTATCTCAACAGCAGATTCAAGCGTAAAGGTATGCGTCATCCCTACAAACGAGGAGCTTGCAATCTGCCGTGAGACAGTAAAGCTTGTTGGCTAATAAAAAGCAAAAAGTTGTGGATAAATTATAAAATTTTGTTGACAAACACCGCACCAATATGTATAATTGGTTAGGTGTGAATAGGAGAGAACTATGATTGATATATCAACCATTGTAAAATCTATAAATAAAGAGACAACAATTGAGACAGAGCTTACGCTCACATCATTTGAGTCGCGTTTAGGAGATTATCCTATTCTGAAAAAGCAGCCGATATCACTTCATATCTCAAACGTGGAGAATGCAGCAGTGCACATCACGGGAACAGTAGATATAGACATAGCGATACCGTGCAGCCGATGCTTGGAAGAAGTTCCAACAAACATGCATTTTGACATTGACAAGACTCTGAAAATCACAGACGGAGCATTAGTCGATGAAGAGATGGAGGAAACTGACTACCTGATTGGGTTTGAACTCGATGTAGATAAACTTGTCTACGCCGAAATTCTGGTGAACTGGCCAATGAGAGTTCTGTGCAAAGACGATTGCAAAGGTATTTGTAAGGTCTGCGGGATGAACTTGAATAAAGGCACCTGCAGTTGCGATAGTTTTGTACCGGATCCAAGAATGGCAGCGTTCCAGGATATATTTAACAAGTTTAAGGAGGTGTAAACAAATGTCAATTTGTCCAAAGAATAAATCTTCTAAGGGAAGAAGAGATAAGAGAAGAGCAAACTGGAAAATGTCTGCTCCGACCTTAGTAAAGTGCAGCAAGTGCGGCGAATTAATGATGCCACACCGTGTATGCAAGAACTGCGGATCTTATAACAAAAAAGAGATTATCGCGCAGGACTAATAAGGATAGGTCTTTAAAAATCAAGAGTTGGCGGTTTTGCTGACTCTTGATTTTTTTGTGTCTGAAAGAGCCAATTTATCGTTGATTTATGGAATGATATATAGTATATTTTCTAGTAGATGCATAAGGAGGAACAGACCATGCAGACAATCACGAAAGTAGCTCTTGATGCAATGGGCGGTGATAATGCACCGGCAGAAATTGTCAAGGGAGCAGTTGATGCGGTCTCTTCCCGTGAAGATATCAAAGTTTTTCTGGTTGGACAGGAAGATGTGGTAAGGGAAGAATTGCAGAAGTATCCATATCCGCAGGAGCGTATTGAGGTTGTGGATGCGCCTGAAGTAATTGAGATGGCAGAGCCACCCGTTCAGGCAATTCGAAAGAAAAAACAGTCATCCCTCGTTGTAGGTATGAATATGGTAAAACAAAGAGAAGCGGATGCATTTGTTTCCGCAGGAAGTTCCGGAGCGGTTCTGGTTGGCGGACAGACGATTGTCGGACGCATCCGTGGAATCAAACGCCCACCGCTGGCACCGATCATTCCGACGGAGACCGGAATTTCACTGTTGATCGACTGTGGCGCAAATGTAGACGCACGACCGGAACATTTATTACAGTTTGCAAAGATGGGTTCCGTTTATATGGAAAACGTTGTGGGGATCAAGAATCCGAGAGTGGCGATTGTAAATATTGGTGCGGAAGAGGAAAAGGGAAATGCTCTGGTAAAAGAAACATTTCCATTGTTGAAAGAATGTGAGGATATCAATTTTGTCGGAAGTATTGAGGCAAGAGAGATTCCACACGGTGGAGCAGATGTCATTGTGTGCGAGGCATTTGTCGGAAATGTCATTTTAAAATTATATGAAGGTCTCAGTTCAACACTGATCGGTGTGATCAAGGCGGGACTGATGAGCAATTTAAAGAGCAAGATCGGTGCGGCACTGGCATTGCCGTCACTGAAGAAGACACTCAAAGCATTTGATGCGAGCCAGTATGGCGGAGCACCGCTTCTGGGACTGAATGGCCTTGTGGTAAAGACCCATGGAAGTTCCAGGGCAAAGGAAATTACCAATTCCATTTACCAGTGTGTGACATTCCGTGAAGAGAATATTAACGAAATTATCAAAGAAAGAGTTGCAGATTCCAAAAATAATGAAGAAGAATAAGAAAGGAAATGAAGTATTATGGAGTTCGAAAAATTAAAGAAGATTATTGTGGACGTATTAAACGTGGACGAAAATGAGATTACGATGGATACCACATTCATCGATGATCTGGGAGCGGATTCCCTGGATGTATTCCAGATCATTATGGGACTTGAGGAAGAATTTGATATTGAGATTCCAAACGAGCAGGCAGAAAAGATTGTTACAGTAGGGGATGCGGTAGAACAGATCAAAGCTGCAATGAATGAA
>ENA-OZVF01000650-OZVF01000650.1-human-gut-metagenome-genome-assembly--contig:-NODE-650-length-10012-cov-7.335141_pt1 | contig 10012 bp, 10 predicted proteins | sample MGYA00243449_ERZ654053 | MGnify/ENA primary metagenome ERZ654053 (study PRJEB26926, sample SAMN06165127) | human gut metagenome | biome: ENVO:00009003; feature: ENVO:2100002; material: ENVO:00002003... | reverse complement strand
CATTATTTCATGCCTTATTCTATGCCTTTTGCTTCACACTGTATCCATTGAGCATTCCTTCAAAAACAGGACGAAGCTTGGCTGAAAACACTGCTGCCGATACGCATAATATAAAGTCCGGTGCAACAGTTATCAGACAGTAATCTACTATTACGATGCTCCAGCTGACAGGTGTTGCCGCATAGAAATTCTTCATGCAGTAAAAATATATTGCACCAACTGTATAATATGCCACCAGTCCGACCGTTGCCGGAAGAATGAGTGTAAACACATTGGTCTTTTTAAGCTTTTCCGTGATGGCTCCGATTAAAAATGCGGCAAGCACAAAGCCTAAGAGGAACCCAAATCCCGGTCTTAAAATGTATGTAGGACCGCCGCCTGCTGCAAATACAGGCACTCCCACCAGTCCTATGCACAGATACACTATCACGCTAATCGGTGCAAGCTTTGCCCCGAGCAAAAATCCCGCCATCAGCACAAAAAACCACTGTAATGTAAAATGCATGGTGTACATAGGAAGCGGGATATCAATCTTGATAAATGCTCCAACTGCTATAAGTGCCGCAAAAAGTGCACATGTTGTAAGTTCCTTTGTTTTTAATTTCATTTTCGCACGCTCTTTCGTTTTATTAAATATAAATGCTATAATAACATCTTTCTCTAAAAAAGAAAAGCCATCTTCGATGAAGCTGACTTTTCTTTGCAGCTTTCGCTGCGACTCAAAACATTAACATATGATTTAGAAGTAATATTCATCAGAATATATTCGTAAATCCTCTTTCGTGACCTGTCCACCCTCGATATGAAACGAGTTGATTACAGGATTTTCTGCCATAAGCGACATTATCATGTAGCTCGCATTTGGATCGTATGCAAGCTTTATATCCTCATCCGATGGCCTTGAAGGGCTAGACGGGTGTGAATGCCAGTTGCCAAGCGGCTTAAGGCCGTTTGCTCTCATGTCCTTTATGGCTGCCAGCTGCTCCTTTGGATCCATTGTGAAATGGTCCTCGGCATGGTCTGTATTCGTCAGGTAATATACCTTTGTGATGAGACGACCGTTTTCGTCCTCACTGCCTGCTATCAGACCGCACGTCTCCTCCGGCAGATGCTCTTTAGCATATTTTGCTATTTCATCCAGAAACGGATATTTCATTCTTATGATACTCATATCGTTCCTTTCCTTACTGTCTTTTTATTCCTGTGTACGAGGTGCATCAAATCTGCCCGCTGTCTCCTCGCAGACCTCCTGCTCGTAGTCGATTGGCTCGAGAATAGTCGGATGGTCGCCACAGACTGCACAGTTGTGTGTATCCTTTGGAAGCTTAATCTTGTGGAACTCCATGGTGAGTGCATCATATGTAAGCAGATATCCTGTGAGCAGCTCTCCAACACCGATTAAATACTTGATAGCCTCCATAGCCTGAAGCGAACCGATTACTCCGCCCATAGCTCCGATAACGCCTGCCTGCTTACATGTAGGCACTGCATCCTTTGGTGGCGGATTCTTGAATACACATCTGTAGCAAGGTCCCTCTCCCGGCACATATGTCATGAGCTGACCCTTGAAACGGATGATTCCTGCATGTGAAAACGGCTTTTTCTCAAGCACACATGCATCGTTGATTAAGAACTTTGCCGGGAAATTGTCAGTTCCATCGATGATGAAATCATATTCCCTGATAAGCTCTCTGATGTTTGACGCATCTACAAACATACGGTATGTATTGACCTGAACATCCGGGTTCATGGCGTTCATTGTCTCTTTTGCTGACTTTACCTTGGCTTTGCCCACATCGGCTGTTCCGTGGATAATCTGTCTCTGCAGGTTGGATAAATCTACCTCATCCGCATCCACAATACCGATTGTGCCAACTCCTGCTGCTGCAAGATACATGGCTGCCGGAGCTCCAAGTCCGCCGGCACCGATAATAAGCACCTTGCCCTTTAATAATTTCTTCTGACCTTTAACGCCCACCTCATTAAGGATAATGTGGCGTGAATAGCGCTCGATCTGCTCATCAGTCATTGCCATTAGCATCCACCTCCCATGAAGTAAAGGAACTCTACATTGTCGCCATCCTTAAGCACTGTCTTTGGCTTATCCTCTGTGGCAACAAATTCCTCATTTATTGAAACTGTTACATACTCAGGCATATCTACATTCTCAAGCTCGATAAGCTCCGGTAATGTAAGTCCATCCTTATATTCTTTCTTCTCTCCTGCTACTGTGATAGTCATTTTATTTCCTCCTGTGTCACAGATTGTGGTATCTGTATGTGTTATTATCCTGTATCAGACTGCTTTATATAATAATCTAAAAACTATAATAATTCTTCAACCCATGCTTTCAAATCGGCAGGCTTTTGTGCGCCGACCTTTCTATCTAAGACCTCTGCGTCTTTTACGAAAAGCAGTGTCGGATTCGCAGTCACCTCATACTCATCAGCGAGCTCTCCGTCAAAGTTTGTGTTGACCTTGTATACTTGAAGCTTATCCTCATAATCATCCTCGATATCTCCGAGAACCGGTGCCAGCTTCTTGCAGGCCACACATGAATCCGAGTAAAAATCAACAATTACCGGAAGCTTGCTTTTTAATACTTTTTCATCGAAATCCGCCTTTGAAATTCTTGCTGCCATGATTAGTCCTCAACCTTTCTGACGTAAAGAGTGTATGTTCCATCCTCGTTGTCCTCGAGCTTAAGTATCTTGTGTCCCTCTTCCTTCATGCTTCTTGGAACATTCTGTACCGGCTCTCCATCATTCATACGGATTGCAAGCACCTCACCGTCACCTAATTCCTCTATTGCTACCTTTGCCTTTACAAATGTAAGAGGGCAAACCTTGTCAGTTATATCTACCTGATCGTCGAATGCTATATCTGCCATTTTGCATCTCCCTTCCTATACTCATATTTATTATATTTTTGCCGTAACCGTTGTTGTTTATGCATGCCGGATATTTCCTGCTATACATGGGGATTATTTACCCTCGTATGCTGCCTGAATCTCTTTTTTGAACTCTTCCTCGCCCACTCTCTGAAGAGTAAGTCTGAAACGCTCACCACCGTTTGCATGCTTCTCGAAGAAACTAATTGCTGCATCTGTCACTCTGAAAAGAGTTTCCTTGTCGCGGATAATCGGGACTAGCTGCTCTCCTTTATAGATGTGGTTTCCGAAAAGTCCTCCAAACGATACGATATATCCCGGAGTTCCCTTCCATGCATCTGTCGGACAACTCTTTACGCAGCGCGCACAGTTGTTACATTTGTCTCTGTCGATGACAATCCTGCCATCCTCCATCGAAAGTGCACCCTCGCGGCATGCCTTCACACATACACCACACTGGATACAATCGTCATGGCTGCACTCTACTGTCATGCCGCCCTTGATTCCGACATCGTTTTCCTCAGCCTTTAAGCAGTTGTTCTGACAGCCTGTGACACCAAACTTGAACTTGTGAGGAAGCTCTCTTCCGAAGTATCTTTCATCAAGTTCCTTAGCCAGAGTGTATGTATCGATACATCCGCTAGGACAGATTTCTGAGCCCTGACACGCTGTGACAGTACGTACTCTCGGTCCGCAGACACCTGTTCCTACACCGCCCTTTGCCAGTTCCTCTTTTACCACATTGATATCCTCAACCTTGATAAAAGGAATCTCAATACCCTGACGCGATGTCATATGAACATATCCGTGTCCGTATTTCTCAGCAACCTCTGCTACTGTTTTGATATTTTCTGCTGTAAGATTTCCTCCTACAACCGCAATTCTAAGCGAGAAACAGCCCTTTTGCTTCTGTCTCATGAAACCGCCCTTTTTTAGGGCCTCGTAATCAACTTTCTCCGCCATTTTTAATCTCCTTACAGTGTAAATATGTTAATGTTTTGTTTTATATGTAAATGCATATGCACGCTCTCATTTGCATACACATTGATACCTTATTATGATGGCTTAATCAGCTATATTTGCAAAAGCCTGTGCAAAATCCTCCTTGAGGTCATCTATATCCTCGATACCCACACTGACTCTTATAAGATCCTCAAATACTCCTGCATCCTCCTTCTGCTTATCTGTGCTGTGAAGACTGATTGTAGAGCCCGGATGAATGACAAGTGTCTTTGTATCTCCGATATTGCTGAGTGTGTATGGAATCGTCAGGCTGTCTATAAATTTAAATGCCTTTTCCTTGCTGCCAACCCTGATTGTAAGGATTGCTCCATAGCCGTTTGTGAGCTGTTTTTTTGCTATTTCATGCCATTTGCTGCTACAAAGCCCCGGATAATTAACCTTTATGTCAGGATAATTGTTTTCTATCCACGACGCAAGCTCGAGTGCATTAGAACATTCTCTTTCCATTCTAAGACCGAGTGTCTCAAGTCCTATAATATTTAAGTATGCATTCACCGGAGCTAAACAGGCACCCATATTTCTGAAAAGACTGTTTCTCAGCTTTGCGACAAATGCCATAGGTCCATACTTCACATAATCTGCAAAACCCGGATATCTGTTCTTGTCCCATTTGAACTTACCTGAGTCTGTCAGAATACCACTGATTGCATTGCTGCTTCCATTGATATATTTGGAAGATGAATTGACCACGATATCAGCCCCATGCTTTAAAACCTGTATCAGGTAAGCTGTCGATGTGGTATTGTCAACTACAAGCGGTATATCATGTGCGTGTGCTATCTCTGCAAGTTTCTCAATATCTGTGACATCCAGACAGGGATTACCGATAGTCTCTGCAAAAATCAGTCTGGTATGCTCATTGATGCTGTCCTCTATCTGCTGCCAGTTGTTGTTCTCGACATATCTGGTTGTGATGCCGAAAGCCTCAAGATCATGGAACAAATCTATTGTGCCACCGTAGAGGCTGGCGCTTGAGATGAGCTCATCTCCACTGCTTAGTATATTTAAGAAGGTATTCATCAGTGCCGCCATGCCTGATGCGCATGCCACCGATGCTATTCCTCCCTCGAGCTTTGTTATTCTGTTCTCAAAAGCTGTAATCGTAGGATTAGCAACTCTTGTGTAACAGTAGCCCGGCGCTTTGTTTTCAAATATTTTTTCCAGATCTGCCGCGCTCTCCTGCTCGAAGGCGCTTGTCTGATATACCGGTGGCAGTGTAGAGCCATTTGTCTCTTTTGTCACGCCGGCATGAAGTAAGCTTGTATTAAATCTCATTGTTTTCTTCTTCTCGTTAATTCTTACATAGTCTATTGTGTTACTAGGAATTGATGAGATTATTATACAAACGTGTGGGTTGAAAGTCAATGCTATCAGTTATACGAATTATTTGTGCATGGTTATATATTTTGTTTATAACCATTAATGTCCCTTAAATACTCTGCGGCTGTCGTTGCGGCATTTGCTCCGTCAGATACTGCTGTTACCACCTGACGCAGTGTCTTGGTACGGACATCTCCCGCCACATACAGTCCCGGCTGGACGCTTCTATCATGGTCACCATTTTTTGTTGCAGCATATGTGATGCCGTCCTCACCTGCCACTACATATCCTCTCTCATCGAGCTGCACCAGATTCTTTATAAGCTCTGACTGCGGTACTGAGCCATATGCCACGAATACTCCGTCTACAGCCAGTGTCCTGCCACTTTTAAGCTTTATGCCTGTCGGCTTTTTTTCTCCATATATTTCTGTCACTGTTTCGTTTAGGACAAGCTCTACATTTTCTTTCTGCTTTAAGAGCTCAACTGTGCTCTGTGCACCGCGGAAGCTGTCTCTTCTGTGAACCAGATAGACCTTCTCACATATATCTGACAGATATAATGCATCATCCAAAGCGGTATCTCCGCCGCCCAGCACTGCGGCTGTCTTTCCTTTATAGAATGCTCCGTCACAGATTGCGCAGTAAGATACTCCCTTACCGGTATACTCATCCTCTCCCGGCACTCCTGCCTTTCTCGGATATGCTCCTGCAGTATAGATGAGCGCTCTTGCCTCTGCTATCGTGTCATCATCGAATTTCACTCTGTATATCACTGATTCTTCTTTCTCACCATTTTGCACTGCTTCTATCTGCACTGCTTCTTTTTCGATAAATTCTACATCAAGAGACACTGCATGCTCCCTGAATTTTTCTCCCAGGTCGTATCCGTTTATGTTTGGAAGCCCCAGATAGTTGTTCACATTTCCGCTCTCGGCTATCTGGCCTGTCCCCTCGTATTCTTTTTCTGCTATTACCACATTCAGATTGGCTCTCTTTGCATATATTGCTGCAGACAGTCCTGCCGGACCACTGCCTATTATTATTATATCAAACATGGAATTGGTTCCTTTCATCGTCCATTGAATTTTTTCGGTAACTTATTATATACATTATCCTTAAAAAATACAATAATACCGCCTGCTTTTATAAAACACCTTTATAAAAACAAGCGGTATCAATTTTATCTATCGTATATACATTCTGGCCTCATAAGGTCTGAGCACTGACATATCAGAGGTATCATTATAATTTGAAATCAGCACCTCCATGCCCTCACACTCCTTTGCAAGCGGCATTGGTATCTCCTTATCAAAGAAATTGCATACAACAATCATGGTTTTTTCTTCATTCTTTCTGCTGTATGCAAAAATATTCTCATCATCCTCAAGTAAAAGTGTGAATTTACCATCAACAAATACCGGATAATCCTTTCTCAGCTGAACAAGCTTCTTGTAGCAGCTAAAGATTGAATCAGGGTCATCCACCTGTGATTTGGCATTTATTTTGTCGTAATTGTCATTTACCTTTATCCAAGGTGTTCCTGTGGTGAAGCCGGCATTTGCCGAGTCATCCCACTGCATAGGTGTCCTTGCATTATCACGGCCCTTTGCGTAAATGGACTTCATGATTTCATCCTTTGAGTATCCTTTTTCAAGGCGCTCATGGTACATGTTTATGATTTCACAGTCCTTATAATCCTCGATATCATACTGCACATTTGTCATGCCCAGCTCCTCGCCCTGATAGATGTATGGTGTACCCTGCATGCCGTGCAGCAATATAGCAAGCATCTTTGCAGATTCCACTCTGTACTCCCTGTCATTTCCCCATCTTGACACGATACGCGGCAGGTCATGATTGTCCCAGAACAGACTGTTCCAGCCACAGTTGTAGAGCTCATTCTGCCAGTGAGCCATTATCTTTTTGAGCTTTTTAAACGGAAGCGGTGCAAGGTCCCATTTCTCGCCGCCCTCCTTCTGGTCAAGCCCTATGTGCTCAAACTGGAACACCATAGAAAACTCGCTGCCATCCGGATTGCTGTAAAGCTTTGCGCGCTCTGTGTCTGCGCCCCATGCCTCACCTACGGTAATCAGGTCGCCCTTCTGGAAGGTCTCCCTGCTCAGTTCCTTAAAATATTCCTGAAGCCTTGGTCCGTTTATGGTGATTCTCTTGTCCGGCTCTTTTGCTATCTGGTCGATTACATCAAGTCTGAAGCCGCCGACTCCCTTGTCCATCCACCAGAGAATCATATCGTAGATTGCTCTTCTGACCTTTGGATTCTCCCAGTTTAAATCCGGCTGCTCCGGTAAAAACTGATGGAAATAATACTGTCCGATTTCCGGCACATATTCCCATGCGCTTCCACCGAAACAAGCCTTCATATCACTTGGCGGCACGCCTTCATCTCCGTCTCTCCAAATATAGTAGTCATGGTATGGATTGTCCTTGCTCTTTTTAGCCTCCTTGAACCACCTGTGCTCGTTTGAAGAATGATTTAAGACAAGATCCATCATAATCCTTATATTGTGCTTCTTTGCCTCGTTTATGAGCTCCTCCATATCATCGAGACTGCCAAACGTCTGATCAATATCCCTGTAATCCGAAATGTCATAACCGTTGTCCGCCTGCGGTGATTTGAATACCGGCGAAAGCCATATTGCATTGATTCCAAGAGTCTCAAGATAATCAAGTCTTTTGATGATACCCTGTAAATCACCAAAGCCGTCTCCGTTAGAATCCTGAAAGCTCTTTGGATAAATCTGGTAAACTACCGCCTTTTTCCACCATTTTTCGTTATTGTTTTTGCTCATTATGCCCTCCTTGTCTCTTCATTATCTCTTTTAGTTATCTCTTTTAGTTATCTCTTTTAGCTGCCTCTTTTTGTAAAAATTCAGCCTCGTTTCTTTAATGCTGTATCAAATTATGCTATTTTACAAGCACCACTAAAACCTCACAGCTTTCAAGCTTAAGCTAAGATGCTCCCACTGAAACAGTGCTCTTTTCAGCATCATTTGTGTTGGACAAAAGCACCTTTTTCACACTGCCATCCAGCCTGATTTGTGCCTCTTTACTGCCAAAATTTGCCACAACCAGCACTCGCTTATTTTCATCCTCTCTGTAATAAGCCATGATGCCATCTGTATCCTCGTATGCCGGAACACATCTGCCGTAGGTGAACAGCTCCCTAAATTCATCTGACTTTCTGAGTGCCACAAGCCTTCTGTAATAGTTCAAAACAGATGAAGGATCCTTTTCCTGCGCCGCAACATTGATAGCCTTATAGTTTTCATTGACCTTAAGCCATGGCTTTGCTGTGGTAAAACCGGCATTTGCCTCATCACTCCACTGCATAGGTGTCCTTGCATTATCCCTGCTCATCCTTCCACAGGCTGCAAGTGCCTGCTCCTTTGATAAGCCTGCTGCAAGTGCTGCCTTGTACTGATCCTTTGTGCTGATATCGTCATACTCATCTATACTGTTCCATTTTGCATTTTGCATACCGATTTCCTGTCCCTGGTATATAAACGGAATGCCTCGAAGCAGTACGCTGACGGTTCCTAACATCTTGATTCCGGCAGGATTTTGAGCATGCTTTGGTAAAAATCTTGAGGCACCTCTCGGCTCATCATGATTTTCTATGATATTGGCCTTAAAGCCGTACTTTTCTGTCTCAAGCTGTGAACCAAGAATGGTCTTTCTCCATGTATCAAAATCTATTTTCGGTGCATCATACCAGCCATGCTCTCCATCACTTAAGCACTGTGCACAAAAATCAAATATCGTTGAAAAATGCCCATTCTCACCGATAAACTCCGGCAGCTCCTCAGGCTTCATATTGAATACCTCGCCAACCGTAAATGCATCATACTTCTTAAATGTATTGTTCTTTAATTCCTCTAAGAACTCTCCGACACCTTCTGCACTTTCAACCATCTTGTAGCAGGCAGCCAGTCCGTCCTCTGCATCCGGCTCAAAATCAGGGAAATCGAGATTTTTCTTTATATTGATTATCGCATCTATTCTAAATCCTGACAAGCCCTTATCAAGCCACCAGTTAATCATCTCATAAAGCTTTTGTCTTAGCTTTTCATTCTCCCAGTTTAAATCCGGCTGCTCCTTCGCAAACATGTGCAGATAATACTTGTCCGTGCCCGGCACCTTCTCCCAGCAGCTTCCGCCAAAATAAGAGCGGTAATTGCTCGGCGGATTGCCGTTTTTACCTTTTCTGAAATAAAAGTAATCAGCATACTCTCCATCCGGATCCTTAAGTGCCTTTTGAAACCATTCGTGCTTATCTGAGCAATGATTTATTACCAGATCCATGATGATGTGCATATCACGCTTCTTTGCCTCGGCAAGGAGCTCATCAAACTCCTCCATAGTGCCGAATTCTTCAGCTATCGCATAGTAATCAGATATGTCATAGCCCTGATCCACAAATGGCGATTTATATATCGGAGACAGCCATATGATGTCAATTCCAAGCGATTTTAAATAATCCAGCTTTGAAATGATACCTCTTAAATCTCCTATTCCGTCACCGTTTGTATCCAGAAAGCTTTTTGGATAAATCTGATATGCCACCTTGTCATGCCACCATTTTTTCTCCATAATGTGTACCTCTTATCTAATCATAAATTTTGCACTTATTTACATCTTGAGCACTTTGTCTTGATGTATTATACTGCTATTATAGAAAGTGTTTAGTATAAATTCTTGCAATATTTTTTCATTTTATAACACAATACCTGTCTCTTATACACATCTCCGAGCCCACGA
>ENA-OZVF01000633-OZVF01000633.1-human-gut-metagenome-genome-assembly--contig:-NODE-633-length-10198-cov-4.188209_pt1 | contig 10198 bp, 4 predicted proteins | sample MGYA00243449_ERZ654053 | MGnify/ENA primary metagenome ERZ654053 (study PRJEB26926, sample SAMN06165127) | human gut metagenome | biome: ENVO:00009003; feature: ENVO:2100002; material: ENVO:00002003... | reverse complement strand
ACGAGATTAGCTGCAGTCTCGTGGGCTCGGAGATGTGTATAAGAGACAGAGAAAATTCAATGAAGTATTTGGCTTGTTTTTCGTTGTTATGCTCTTCTATGGCTTCTGCCATCGAACGTCCTAACATCATCTACATCTTCACCGATCAGCAAACGGCCAGCGCCATGAGCTGTGCCGGAAATCCGGATCTGCACACTCCCAACCTTGACCGTTTGGCAGCGGCCGGTATACTATTTAATAACGCTTATTGTACAGCTCCACTCAGTGGCCCCTCACGTGGAGCTATGTTTACAGGGTACTATCCGGATGCAGTAGGGCTGTCTGTCAACGGATCACCGATGCCCGACTCTCTTAAGGCACAAACACTGGGCACTTTAATAAAGAATGCCGGTTATGATTGTGCCTATGGCGGTAAATGGCATCTTCCTTTACTCGAAGTTCCAGACAAAGAATATGGCTTCGACAATATATATAAACATAGTGATGATGGGCTGGCAGAAGCTTGTGCCGAATATCTCTCGCGCAAACATAAAAAGCCGTTTTTTTTGGTGGCTTCCTATGACAACCCACATAATATCTGCGAATATGCACGTCGTCAGAACTTCCCTTATGGAAATATTGATATACCTGATATACGGGATTGTCCGGGATTGCCTGCCAATTTTGCCAAAAACCCGTATGATGCTGACGTCATTGAAAGTGAAAGAATCAATAACTACAATGTATATCCAACCGCTGGTTTTACCCCCGAAGACTGGCGTATGTACCGATATACTTATTATCGCTTGGTAGAAAAAGTAGATAGAGAAATAGGAAAGATTATTGATGCCATCGATCGGAATAATCTTTGGGAAAATACAGTGGTAATCTTTTCCAGCGATCACGGCGATGGTATAGGTGCCCATCGTTGGAACCAGAAGTCTGCTTTATATGAGGAGATTATCAATATCCCTCTTATTGTAACGCTGCCAGGCAAGAAGAATGCAGGCAAAGTGTTACCCCAGCTTATTAGTAACGGTGTAGATTTCTTTGCCTCCGTGTGTGACTGGGCAGGTGCCAAAATGCCGAAGGGAGCAGCAGGAAAGTCTTTCCGGAAAATTGCAGAGGAAGGAAATCCGCAAGCTTTACATCAAGAATATATCATCACCGAAACACGGTTTGACGGTAGCAAGACGAGGGGCTGGGTAGTACGTAGCGAACGTTATAAATATGTGCTTTACGATAAAGGAAGATATCGCGAACAGCTGTTTGATATGCAAAATGACAGAGGGGAAATGAGAAACCTGATAATGGAAAACTCATATGGCCAGAAACTGCAAGAATTACGCGATATTCTTGAGAAATGGATGAGCATCTATAACGTACGTCCAAGTCGCCCGAAACTGCATGATGTCCCTGGGAAAACACTTAAAAATGTTCATAAGTAACGTTTGTCTGATGGCTTAATCACAAGGAGGAGTCGAAATGACCAATCAGTTTTATGCCTAGCTGGCATTGTTTAGGTCTCGTGTTTCTCATTCTGATATGAAGCTTGATTAAGAGATCTTTTCAGTGAAAGGTACCGGGCCCTATCAATCTCAACTTGGCAAATGTAACCCTTCGCTTGGCCATGCTGAAGTTTACAATTATGCTTCAAGTTTTAGAATTGAATATCATCGCTTGTATTGAATAGGTGTTAAGTAACTTCTGTTTATAGAATTTTCAAAGCCACCAGGCTCGAAGGCCGTTTCGGTACACAAAAACAGTATTACTTACTCACTATCGAAAATTAAAGTACGGAACAGGAAAACAGAAATCCTATAGAGGAAGTTGTTAGGCTTCTTCCAAACGGATAAGATTTTAGCTCAGAGAGAGAAAATACAATAAAATGGCATATGAGATGGTAGGAGCAAATCATCTGCATATGCCATCTTACTTTTTTATGACATTTACTGAATATCCCTAATTAAGGGGCTATCTATTTTCGAATAGCCCCTTAATTAGGGATATTATTATAGTAAAATCCTTTTATTCTGAAACTTCATTAAGTTCACTGCTCTTTTTGCCTTTTATCAGTATGTAAGCGATAGGAGATGCAACGAACAGAGAAGACATTGTACCGAATACAACACCCAGAATCATGGCGAATGCGAAGCTGCGGATAGAGTCACCACCGAGGATGAAGATACACAGCAATACAATCAAGGTACTCAGTGAAGTATTGATGGTGCGTGCCAAAGTTGTATTCAATGAGTCATTGAACAACTGGAACTTGTCACGCTTCGGATAGAGACCGAAGAATTCACGTACACGGTCGAAGATTACCACCTTGTCATTGATAGAGTAACCGATAGCTGTCAGGATAGCACCGATAAACGTTTGGTCAATTTCCAGTGAGAATGGAACGATACCCCATAACAATGAGTAAGCACCGATAATCATGATGGTATCGCATGATAGAGCTACGATAGAGCCAATACTATATGCGATGTTACGGAAACGGATTAAGATATACAGACCGATAGCGATCAAAGCCAGTACTACGGAATAGATAGCACCTGTTTTGATATCGTCTGCGATACTCGGACCCACTTTTTGAGAACTTACAATACTACCACCAGTGTGATTGTCACGGTCGATAAAGGTAGCTAGAGTGATGTTTTGAGTCAGCACAGGTTTCAAAGTCTCATATAAATATGCTTCGATTTGAGAGTCAACATCGTTTCCTGCATCTTCAATACGGTAGTTGGTGCTGATACGTACAGTTTTCTTATCTGTACCGATAGCGATAACACTAACGTTAGCATCACCGAACTTGCTGGAGATCAATTCACGAATCTGTTCGGGTTCTACCGGATTCTCGAACTGTACCTTGAAGTTACGTCCACCGGTAAAGTCGATACTCTGGCTTAAACCGCGCATGGCAAATGAACCGATACAAACGAGGATGATGGCTACAGTGATGATAAGGGATTTTTTGTTTGTTCCCATGAAATCAAAACGTGTGTTGGTCATCAAGTTTCTTGAAACAGGGGTTGTGAATGTAAGGTTCAATAGTTTGTCCTTGTTCATGAAGTGTTCGTAAACTATACGGGTCATGAACACAGCGGTGAAGAAGGATACTAGAATACCGATAATCAATGTCGTAGCAAAACCACGGATCGGACCGGTACCGAAGTTAAACAGAATGATACCTGTGATGATGGATGTCAGGTTCGAGTCGAAGATAGCGGAGAATGCGTTGGAATAACCGTCAGCAAGTGCTTTCTTCACACCTTTACCGGCACGAAGTTCTTCTTTTGTACGTTCGTAGATAAGTACGTTCGCATCCACTGCCATACCTAGTGACAACACCATACCGGCAATACCGGACATTGTCAATGCTGCCTGGAAGGAGGAGAGGACACCTAATACGAAGAAGAAGTTCAGGAACAATGCACCATTGGCAATCATACCCGGTATGAAGCCGTACATCATACACATATAGATCATCAACAGAATCAGAGCCACTACGAATGAGAATACACCTGCATTGATAGATTCCTGACCCAATGACGGACCAACGATATCTTCCTGTACGATGTGAGCCGGAGCCGGCATCTTACCTGATTTCAATACGTTTGCTAAGTCCTTTGCCTGTTCAGGAGTGAAATGACCTGTAATCTGTGAACGTCCACCTGTGATTTCAGAGTTTACGTTTGGTGCAGAATATACATAGTTGTCAAGAACGATAGCGATAGAACGACCGATGTTCTGTTTGGTCAGCTGTGCCCAACGACGTGCACCGTCAGAGTTCATAGTCATGCTGACAGCCGGTTTGCTGTATTGGTCAAATTCATCTTTCGCGTCTGTTACTACATCACCTTCCAACGGAGCTTTACCGTTGCGTTCGGTAGACTTGATAGCATATAATTCGAACGTCTGTCCTTTCTTGTCAAATTCAGAAGGAGAAACACCCCATTTCAAACGAAGGTCTTTCGGGAGTTCTGCTTTAACTTCCGGCATAGCCAGATATTTGTTGATATCAGCAGTGTCTTTGTAGTTAGCGTAACCGATCACAGGACCTTGTCCGCTAGAGTTCAACTGCAGGATAGCCAACAGAGGGTATTGCTTTTTAATTTCTGCCAGGTTAGCTGTTGAATTATCTTCAGTAGTTGTAGCATCTCCTTTCAGGGCAGCAGCAAGACTGTCGGCAGCACTTACGCTTTTCTTGGCCGGAGTAGCTTCTGCAAGCGGAGCTTCTTTGGTGGAATCTACAGCGGTAGAGTCTGCATCTGTCTCCTGCGCTAATACAGCACGCAATTTAGCATCAGCAGATTGCATGGCAGGAAGAACTTCTTTAGCTGTATAAGTTTCCCAGAATTCCAGGTTAGCAGAACCTTGGAGAAGTTTTCTCACACGTTCCGGCTCTTTGATACCCGGCAATTCCACCATGATACGACCCATTTTGTCTTCCAGGCTCTGGATATTCGGCTGAACAACACCGAAACGGTCGATACGTGTACGAAGTACGTTATATGAGTTTTCAACAGCAGCTTTTACTTCTGCTCTCAATACTTTTTCAACTTCTGCATCCGATGATTTCTGGTTAACTTTGTCTTTCAACTGTTGTGTTGCGAAGAGTTCGGAAAGTTTTGCGTTAGGAGCAGCTTTGTGGTATTCTCTGACAAATAGCGTGATGATATCATCCTGGCTGTTTACAGCCTGTTTTGCAGCTTCTGCCAATGCATTGTTGAAAGCTTCATCCGGCTTGTTGTCAGCCAGTGCTTTGATAACATCAGGTACAGAAACTTCAAGGATAACGTTCATACCACCTTTTAGGTCCAAACCTAAACTAATCTCCATCTCACGACATTGTTTCAGCGTCCAGTTACCCAACCACACTTTCTCATTGGAGAGAGAGTCGAGGTAGTCTTGTTCCACTTTCGGGTCGCCGTTCGCAATTTCTTTCGCCTTGTTGGTATAATGGCGTGTTACGAAGGAGAAGGAGAGATAGAACACACATACCAGTGTGAGTAATACCGCAAAAACCTTTACAAATCCTTTGTTTTGCATTTTACTTTTAATTTATGATGATTACTTTTTTAATTTAATTTTCAGTTAAATTCTGTCGTACACAAGTTCTTTTTGCCGCATACAAGGCTGCAAATATAGTTTTTTTTTCACATTCATGTGTAATAAGCCCTCAAATATTTGATGTTTAAGGGCTTTTTTGCTGAATTATTTCATTCCTCTGTTTTTCAGTAGTGGTTCCAGGCTTGGTTCCGCTCCACGGAAATTCTTATAAAGCACCATCGGGTCTTCGCTGTCTCCCTTCTCCAATACGTTATGGCGGAACAGGTCGGCGGTGTTTTTATCAAAAATACCATGTTCTTTGAAAGCTTCGAAAGCATCATTGTCCAATACGTTGGCCCATAGGTAACTATAGTATCCGGCTGCGTATCCGCCAATGATATGATTAAAGTAAGTCACGCGATAACGCGGTGCTATTTCGGGGATGAGACCGAGCTTGTCCATGGCTTCTTTTTCGAATGCAAGCATATCCAGATTCTTTACATCTGTCATCGTGTGCAGGTTCATGTCGAGGATGGCGGCAGCCAGTAATTCGGTGGTCATGAAGCCCTGGTTGAAAGTTTTCTGTTGCAGTATCTTCTCGATGATTTCGTCGGGTATCACTTCTCCTGTCTGATAATGTTTGGCATACATTTTCAGCACTTCGGGTTCAGTCGCCCAATGTTCGTTGATTTGAGAAGGAAGTTCTACAAAGTCACGTACCACGTTGGTTCCCGATGTTCCTTTGTATTCGCATTTTGTCAGCAGTCCGTGCAGAGCGTGACCAAATTCGTGAAACAGGGTTTCCACTTCATCCATGGTCAATAAAGAGGGGGTGTCGCCTACCGGCTTGGTAAAGCTGCAAACGTTGCATACCAACGGACGGGTTGTTCCGTGTTGCTCACGATAGTTGCTCATCCATGCACCACCGCTTTTCCCGGGACGTGGGAAATAGTCTACATAGAAGATACCGAGCTGGGAACCGTCTGCGTCTTTCACTTCAAAGACTTCTACATCAGGGTGATAAGTTGGTATGCCTTCCAGTTTGCTTAGGGTGATGCCATATAATTTGTTGGCTACGGCGAAAGCACCATCGCGTACATTCTCCAGTTTGAAGTAAGGTTTTGTATCCTCTTCAGACAGGTTGTACTTTTCTTTTCGTAGTTTTTCGGTATAATACCACCAGTCCCATGCTTCCAGTTTTTCTCCTTTTCCTTCCTTATCCATTAATTTCTGAAGTTCGGTAGCTTCTGCTTTTGCTTTTGGCAGTGCGTAGCTCCAGAGGTTATTTAAAAGGCTCATTACGTTGTTGGCGTTCTTTGCCATGGTTTCATCCAGGACGAAGTTTGCATAACAGTCGAAACCTAATAAGTTCGCTTTTTCCAGGCGGAGAGAAACGATCTTGCGGATGTTTTCCTTGTTATCGTTCCCGTCGTTGTTGTTGCCGCGGTTGATATAAGCTTTGTATATTTGCTCCCGGAGCGGGCGATTTTCAGAATATTGCAGGAAAGGCAGACGGCTGGCATTGTGCAGGGTGAACAACCATTTTCCCGGTTGTCCGGCTGCTTTCGCTTCTTCGGCCGCACTTTGGCGGAACCATTCAGGCAATCCTGCCAGATCTTCTTCCTTGTCAACGAAAAGTTGGAAGGCATTATTCTCATTCAGCACATTGTTGCTGAAAGTGATGCCAAGTGTAGAAAGCTCCTTGTTGATTTCGCGGAGGCGAGTTTGGTCCTTTTCGCCAAGGTTCGCTCCGGAACGGATAAATCTTTTATAAGTCTTGTCCAGCAGACGTTCTTGTTCCGACGTCAGGTTCAATGAATCTTTCTTTTGGTAGACATCGTTCACCCGTTTGAATAGTTTCCCATTCAGGGAGATATTGTCATTATGTTCCGAAAGAACCGGTGCCAGTTTGATGGAAAGTGCGGTCAGCGAATCAGTAGTTTCCGCATCTGTCATATTGAAGAAAATGATGCTTACCCGGTCTAAGATGGGTGCGCTGTTATCCAAAGCCACAATCGTATTTTCGAATGTCGGAATTTCCGGGCTTTCGATGATGGCTTCGATATTTTGATTCTGTTCTTCTATACCTTTTAGAAAGGCAGGTTCATAGTGCTCTAATTTAATCTTGTCGAAAGAAGGAACACCATACTCGGTTTGAAACTCTGTAAAGAAAGGATTGCTTTCTGTTTTCGTAGCACAGGAGTACATCATACAACTTACTGCTAAAATGGTTAGTGTCTTTTTAATCATCATAAGTGTTTTTTATTAGAGTTTTCAGTTCTTATCGTTTACTGATATAGCACCAGATCGGGTAATGGTCTGATGCCTTGATAGACCGGTCTACCGTGCAATTGTAGGCTTTCAGGTTGGGGCTGATCAAGATATTGTCTATGCGGAAATAGAACTTGTTCTGATTGTAGGAAATACCCAATCCTTTACCGGACTGTGTGAATGCATCGTCTAGTTTTTGAGTCAGGATGCGATGGGTATATGAGATAGAACCGTCGTTGAAATCGCCGCATACTATGGTTGCGGATATTTACTTTCTGCAATGGTTTTAGCCACAGAATCTGCTTGTGTAGCCCGGATAGCCGATGCTTCCGCCAGTTTTCTTATTAATTGCCTAAGTCCGGTTTTTACTTTCTTGGCATTCGGGTCTTTAATCATATCCTCATACATCCCTCTGTCTTCTTTGGTGAGTTTGTTGGATTCCAGGTGGTTGTTGATTAATGTAAGAGTGTCGTTATTTACATTCAGTACATATTTCATGGAACCGTTATAATTACTTTCATATTTGATGGGATGTATCGAGAGTATGGGGAACTTGGAGAAACAGGCAAGTTGCACATCTCCTTTCCCTTGTTGGTGGACGGATTGGTAAGGATAGGCTTTCAATGCTTTTTTAATGTCCTGTTCCGTCAGGTATTTCTTGTTGGTAGCGGTGTTATATTCTTGCAGACAGATAATATCGGCGTTACTATCTACAAGATAAGACAATACCGGGTTTTTTCCATCTTTCTTCTCCAAATTGTTGAAACTCATTACGTTGTAGGATAGGATTTTGATGCTTCCTTCCGGTATGGTTTTTGTGGTGGAGTTAAAAGGAATATAAGTTCGTATCTGCGGAATACAAATCAGAAAACCGATGGCGGGCAAGAGCGTATAGCGGTAGTTGACGAATGCCCAGAAGCCGATAAAAATCAGATTAATCGTCAGGAATATCGGAAATGCAAGTCCCAAGCTGGAAGCAAGTGGATTTATTTTCGGGTTAAGGTAAGGGCTATAAGCGCTTAATATCAACGTTCCCACGAAGAGAGCGTTGACAGCAAGTATCAGATATGCGACAAATTTGCCAATATGTTCCATTCCTTTATCTTTTGCTTGCGTCGAACAAGCTTTTCTTTTCTTCAGTTGTCAGACTGTCGTAACCGGATTTCTTTAGTTTTTCCAAAATACGGTCCACTTCATCAGACTGTGCTTTTTTGTGGGCATTGTAATCATAATCCTTCTCGCGACCGGTGGCACTGTTTCCATAGTGTACCTTCATTTTCGGTTTCCGTTTCCATGTTTTCTTTTGAAACAAGGAGGCGAAACCATCCAGAATCCAGTTGATCCAGGAAGTCAAATCAGTTCCTTTACTTAGGCTGGCGGCAAACCAAAGTCCTGCAAGAGCACCGCCCAGGTGGGCGATATGTCCTCCGGCATTACTTGAGGTGATGGATAATACATCGATTCCGATAACAACCAGTGCCAGATATTTGAGACGGATAGCACCGAAAAGAAAAAGTTGCACCCTGTAATTTGGTTCACGATAAGCCGTAGCAGCTACGATGGCTAATACGGAAGCTGATGCTCCTACCAATGTTGCACCCGCCACTTGCGAACTGAATAAAGGAAATACATTGTAGGCAACCATATACAGTAAACCTCCACAGATACCTCCTAATACATATAGTCCTCTTAAATGCTTGGCCGAGAAAAAGTAGAGAAACAAACTTCCGAACCAATACAGCCAAAGCATATTGAATAGAATATGCAGGATACCGGCATGCATAAACATATAAGTAAATAACGACCACGGCTGATGAATAAATCCGATAAAGGATGCCGGCAGGGCAAATATACCGAATATATCGGGGGTACTTACTTCAAACAGTCGCAAGAAAACGTTAATCAACGTGCCGATCAGAAAGATGCCTACGTTGATATAAATCAGTTGGATGAAAATATTTCCTCTTCTGAATGTCTCCTTTAAATCAGCTATAATATGTCCCATTGTTATTGCTTTTTTTTCTCCAATACAAAATCAGGATCAATCCAAATAACATTCCTCCCAGGTGAGCAAAGTGAGCGACATTGTCTCCGGCGCTATTGGCAAGTCCTGACCATAATTCAATCGCGGCGTATCCTATAACGAAGAACTTCGCTTTGATAGGAAATGGCAGCGGGAAGATAAACAACCGGTTATTGGGAAATAACATACCGAATGCCAGCAATATGGCGTAAACGGCTCCCGAAGCACCTACGGTGGTCATCATGTTCAGATACTCTTCCATTGGGATAACACCTGTACCTATATTCACTTGTGCGTAGTGGCTAAGTTCCGTTACATATTGAATATACTGTACCCCTTCCTGGATAAGTCCCGCACCGATACCGCAGAGAATATAGTAAAAGAGGAAACGTTTGGGTCCCCAGGTTTGTTCGAGAATCGGTCCGAACATAAAAACGGCAAACATATTAAAGAAAATGTGGCTGAATCCGCCGTGCATGAACATATAAGTGATAAGCTGTGCCGGATTAAAGTCACTTGCGAGGAAAAAATGTAATCCCAGATAATTCGTTAAATCCAGGCCGTAACGTTGGGCTACGATTGTCCCGAAAAATACTAGTACATTGATAATTATCAGGTTTTTAGTTACAGTTGGCATCATTTTAATTTCTGAATATTTAGATAATAGACGCAAAAGTACGAATAAATTCTGTTTTAAAGCATGAAAAACGCTTCCTATTAGCTCTTTTTCAATAATTTGCTGCGTTTTTTTTATGTTTTTATTTGATATGTTGTTTTGTTCGGCTATATTTGTGGAATTAATCCATTGTGGGATAATCTTTTGTGTAACATATATACTGTCTCTTATACACATCTGACGCTGCCGACGAT
>ENA-OZVF01000593-OZVF01000593.1-human-gut-metagenome-genome-assembly--contig:-NODE-593-length-10569-cov-3.439985_pt1 | contig 10569 bp, 8 predicted proteins | sample MGYA00243449_ERZ654053 | MGnify/ENA primary metagenome ERZ654053 (study PRJEB26926, sample SAMN06165127) | human gut metagenome | biome: ENVO:00009003; feature: ENVO:2100002; material: ENVO:00002003... | reverse complement strand
GGCTCGGAGATGTGTATAAGAGACAGATCAAGGATATGGCCTCCGGCGAACAGACCCAGGTGCCGTTCACCCGACTGGCCGAAGCACTCCGTTAGATAATTAGTTATAGATAATCCGAAGCGCCTGTCCGAGCGGACGCGGAATAGCCGCCCCGGCGGTAGTTGAGAGAGCAGAGTTATCGGCGGATACGCCCCGTTCCGAATGTGGGTGCATCCGAGGCGGTATCTATGGCTCTACCGAATCGCCGGAAAGAAGACGGGGTTCACGCCTTTCCTCCCTGCTCGCAGTCGGAAATCATTTCCCGGTGTTTCGCGGTACCTGCTTGGGAGGACGCCGGACGGAAAAATATGCAATCATGTAATTCGATATGAAGCGGAGCATGTGGTTTTTCGGGCTGTTGCTGGCCGTGGCGGGATTATCATCGTTCCGGACGGCCGATATCGCCGTTTCCCGGCCCGACCGGGCACAGCGACGGTCGCTCGCCAAGCTGGAGCGGTCTTACGAATATATCCGCAAGATGTATGTCGATTCGGTCGATATGGCGCCGCTGGTCGAGGAGGCGATCCGCAGCATGGTACAGCAACTCGATCCCCATACCGAATATGCCTCGGCTGCGGAGATGGCTGAATTCTGGAGCCTCTATCGGGGTAAGTTCGGAGGAATAGGCATTCAGACCCAATGGATCCGTGATTCGCTGGTCGTAACCTCCCTCCTGTCGGGAGGGGCCGCCGAAGAAGCAGGCATCCGTCCCGACGACCGGATCGTCCGGGTGGACGGACGCACCGTGAAGGAGATCCCGGCCTCCGAGCTCATCTCCGTCATGCGGGGAGATGCCGGATCGAAAGTAAAAATCCTAGTGATTCGACGAGGAGTCTGCCAACCGATTCTGTACGAAATCGTCCGACGGGAAATACCTCTCCCCTCCGTCGAGCTGGCCTACCGCGTCGATTCTGCGGTGGGATACATCAAACTGATCCGTTTCGGTCAGACCACCATGCGGGAGGTGCAGCGGGCTTACGAAGAGCTGGACCGTCCGAAGGAGTTGATTCTCGATCTTCGGGGCAATGGCGGAGGACTGTTGGATCAGGCGATCGCTTTGTCCGGCTTTTTCCTGCCCAAAGGCTCGCGGATCGTTTCGACCGAAGGCCGCAGCGTACCGTCCGTAGTCCATTCCGCCCGCCGGAATCCGGTATTTCCGGCCGAAGGGCGGCTCATCGTCCTGATCGACGAACGGTCGGCGTCGGCCAGTGAAATCGTGAGCGGAGCGCTGCAGGACTGGGACCGCGCGGTAATCGTCGGGCGCCGCAGCTTCGGAAAAGGGTTGGTGCAGCGCCAATATCTGCTTCCGGACGGGTCGGCCCTGCGTCTGGTCGTCGCCCGCTATCATACGCCTTCGGGCCGGGAAATTCAACGTCCTTACGTCAAAGGCGGGGATCGCACGGCTTACCGAACTCATCCGCTGCCCGACACGATTCCGTCGCCGGCCTACCGGACACTCCGCACGGGCCGGACAGTTTACGGCGGCGGAGGCATAGCGCCCGACGTGTGCGTAATACAGGATACGGTGCAGGCATCTTATCTGAACGCCCTGCTGCGGAAAAATATCTTTCCTGAATTTATGCAGCGCTACCTGGACCGCAACCGGACAGCCCTGGAACGGGATTATCCGGAGTTCGCATCGTTCGAGGAGCGGTTCGAAGTTCCCGATGAAATGTATGAGGAGTTGATCGGACTGGGACTGGAACAGGGCGTAACACCTCCGGCGGAAGATTCCGATGTCGAAGCGGGGACCAGGCGCCTGCTCAAAGCATTGCTGGCAGAGCGGCTTTTCGACCGGGAAGCTCTGCTGCGGATATTGCACGCAAGGGATGATGCCGACTTCATCCGGGCGCTCAATTTGCTGAAAAACTGGGAGGCAGAGGGGCTGCCGCTCCTGGAAGCGCAGCATGAGCGGCAATAAGCGGTTGCATCACGTTATTTCCGAGAGTCGCGTATTCACGACTCGTAATTGAGTTTATAATTCGGCCTGCCCCGAAATTCCCTTCCCGGAAGGGGTTTGAATCGCTGCACGCCCAAAGAGTATATAATCACGGACAAGAATTTGCAGGAAAACGAAATTTGTTTTATATTTACGTATGGAACAAACGAATAACCCTCAAAATATTACCTTGTATGGCTGCTCTGAATACCTTCCGCACGGACGGAGAAGATTTCGGCGAACAGATCCTGTCGAAAGTCGTAAAAGCCGGCCGGCGGACCTATTTTCTGGACGTGCGCGCTACGCGTGCGAACGATTATTTTCTTACCATTACGGAGAGCCGGAAGAAAACGGCGCCGGATGGAACGGTCAGTTACGACCGGCATAAAATATTCCTTTACAAAGAGGATTTTTCCAAATTCCTCGAAGGCTTGGAAGAGGTGATCGGGTTCATTAAACGGGAAAAACCGGAATTCTTCGAAGAAGAACACCCGAAGCCGGAAGAATATGCTTGACAGAACCGGCTGCCGAAATTTCGGCAGCCGGTTCTCATGAAGACAGGAGTTTATGAAGGATAATCGGGTATTGTTGGGTTTCAGCGGCGGAATAGACAGCTTCGCCGCCGTCGGATTGTTGCAGGCGGCCGGATATCATGTAACGGCTCTGACGCTCGACATGAGAGGCGATTCCGCATTGTTGGAAAAGGCGCGTCTGCGTGCCGGAGCACTCGGTATTCCTTGGCGAATGCGGTCGGTGCGGGAGCGGTTCGAACGGGAGGTGGTGGACTATTTTACCGACAGTTACTTCCGGGGGTGTACCCCGGCTCCGTGCACGCGCTGCAACAGTCGGATCAAATGGCCCTGCCTTGCGGCAGAGGCCGACGCACTGGGGATTCGCCACATCGCTACGGGACACTATTTCCGCATTACCTCCGCAGGCGGCAAACGATACGTCACCCGTGCGGCCGACAACCGCAAGGACCAGTCCTACTACCTGTGGGACTTGCCGCAGGAGATCCTCGATCGGGTGCTGACTCCGATGGGAACGGTCATCAAACGAAATATCGTCGAAGAACTCGCCGACCGTCGGGAGAGTATGGGCGTCTGTTTTCTCGAGGGACGCCCGTGCCGCGACTTCCTGCGAAGCCGGGATAAAACGGAAGCGCTCCGGCCCGGCCCCATCATCGACTCTGCCGGACATCGGCTCGGCACGCACGACGGGGCGGCCCTCTACACCATCGGCCAGAAAAAGGGCCTCGACCTGCCGCCGGGCTGGGCGGTGGTCGCTATCGACACGGCGGCAAACCGGATCGTAGCCGGAGAAGAGAAGCTGTTGTTGCATCGTACGCTGGAAGTCGGGGAATGTCGCCTGATAGAGAGCGACGAGGTATTCGGTGCCCGCGATATCCGTGCGGTGATCCGGGGCATCGGCCGCAACCCCGAGGGATACGCAGCGGTCTTCCCTGCCGCTTCGGGGATTCGGATCGAACTGGAGGATCCCGCGTGGGCCCCGGCCGCCGGGCAGCCCGTCGTTTTGTACCGAGGGGAACGGGTCGTCGGAGGCGGAATCCTCGAACGGTATTATTAACGAATTATTAAATCTTCGTTCGGGATGGATTTTTTCAGGGTTTTATCCCGAAAAAATCTTGCGATGTTTCCCGCATATACTATCTTTGCACAAGCAAAACATCGCCGGAAACGGCAATACCTATGCGATGTTATTATAATGCCGTTTTTGCGAAACGTCGTGTTTTCGACGAACGAGATAACTTTTCGTGATTATATACTTTAGTGTACCTCTTTGGGAGTAAAGCGCCTTAAGTCCTTTCCGGGAAGGGATCTGTGGGCAGGAGCATTACCGATACAACCGGGAACAGCGAATAGACACCTCTCGGAATTGTCAAAAGGTACATTGAAAGATGAATTGCCTAACTTTTTATTAGAGCGGATTATGTTCAGATACGTGCTGTTGGCGCTGAAAGGCTGCGCAATGGGAATGGCGGATGTTGTCCCGGGAGTATCGGGCGGGACGATCGCCTTTATTTCGGGAATTTACAGCGAACTGATCGAGTCGATCAAAAGTTTTAATCCGACTGCGTTGAAATTGCTCGGCCGGTTCGAATTCAGGAAATTCTGGCGCCACATCAACGGCAGTTTCCTCTTCTCCGTACTGCAGGGTATCGGTATCGCCATCTTTTCGCTGGCACGGTTGATGACTTACCTGCTGGCGCATCACCCGATCGAAATCTGGTCCTTCTTTTTCGGACTGATCGTCGCTTCGGCGGCTTTCGTCGCCCGGGATATTCGGAAGTGGAACCTCACTTCGCTACTGGGACTGCTTGTCGGCACCGCGCTGGCATTCTGGATCACGATCGCCTCCCCGACGCAAACGCCCAACGACTGGTGGTTTATCATGCTTTCGGGAGCTGTTGCCATCTGCGCGATGATTCTTCCGGGAATTTCAGGCGCCTTCATCCTGCTGCTGCTGGGAAAATACCAATACATTTTACAGGCTGTCAGCGAATTCCGGCTGGGTGTCCTGCTGCTTTTCGCAGTCGGAGCCGTCGCCGGTATCATCAGTTTTTCGCACCTGCTTTCGTGGCTGCTGCGCAAGCATCACGACCTGACGATCTCCCTGCTCATGGGTTTCATGGTCGGATCGCTCAATAAAGTCTGGCCCTGGAAAGAGGTCGTGGAAACTTATACGGATGCCCAGGGTGCCGTTCACCCGTTGGTGGAACAAAACATTACACCGGGACATTTCGAGGCGATCGGTCAGACCGATGCCCACTTGTGGCAGGCCGTAGCACTGGCGCTGGCAGGATTTCTTCTGATCTATGTCATCGAATTCATCGGCAAGCGGGTCGCTCAAAAAATCTCCGCTCCCCAAAACTAAAACCTTATGAAACGCTACGGTCTGATAGGCTACCCGCTGGGACACTCGTTTTCAGCCCGGTATTTCGCCGATAAATTCGCACGCGAAGGCATTGCGGATTGCCGGTACGACCTTTACGAATTGAAAACGATCGAGGAGTTGCCCGCTTTGCTGGAAGCGCAGCCCGAACTGCGGGGATTCAATGTCACGATTCCCTATAAACAACAGATCATACCCTATCTGGACGATCTTTCGCCGGAAACCCGGATGATCGGGGCCGTCAATTGCGTGCGCTGTGAAGGCAGACGTCTGACGGGTTATAATACGGATGTGACGGGACTTCGCGTCTCCCTCGAAACATTTCTCGGCGGGGAGCGTCCCGAACGGGCATTGGTACTGGGCACGGGCGGGGCGTCGCAAGCCGTGCAATATGTATTGGCACAGATGGAAATTCCGTTCGATCTAGTATCGCGGAATCCGGCAACGGGAAATTATACGTACGACGAAGTATCGGATGAAGTAATCGGTTCGCATCGGCTCATTATCAATGCCTCCCCAGTCGGGATGCATCCGAATGTCGAAGAGGCGCCCCGCATTCCGTACGCTTTCGTCACGCCCTCCCACTATCTTTTCGACCTGATCTACAACCCGGCCGAAACGCTGTTTCTGCAATACGGAGCGCAACGGGGAGCACACACGTGCAACGGACTCGACATGCTCGTAGGGCAGGCGGAAGCTGCCTGGGCCATATGGAACCGATAAGGGATCCTCCGACACGGCTCGACCGATCTTATCGAAGCCGGTTTCATTTCCGACGACTTCGTTCTCCGGACCTGAAGCTATGAATCGACGTTTTCGGTACGCAGTTTCGCCCCTTCTCCGAACCGTTCGAAAGTCGCAAGCAACAGAGGTTGTTCCGAGCCGTTCATAAGGAATTCGGGGGCTTCTTTAAGAGCTTCCCGAACTCCTTGAATAGCTGCAAAATAATAAATTACGGCATTTTGTCGAGCAATTCGGCAGCCCGCTTCGCATCTTCCTCCTTGACCACGAGCTGTGCCGGCATCGTGCCGATGGGATAGATCGCCGACATATATTCGTTGCGGATCGTCGAAAAAATTCCGGCTCCGTCCAGAATCGATTTGGCCATTTCGGCTTCGGTGACAGAGTTCCACTCTCTCAACACGACTAATTTTTCATCTTTCATAATCATCGCTGTTTAGGTGATATATTTATTCAGCCATTATATCTTTCGATGTAACAGTTTGACAATCGCAGCATCGAATCCGAAGGACATTTATTCGCATCCTCTGGCCGCATTAAAATTCAGACCTTTCCTAAAATGCGGGTACTCGGAGTACCGTATTTCCAACGAGGTCCACATTTTTTATTAAATCTTTGCATCCCGTCGTTTTTCGGTTCTTCGAACTTCCGTGCTCCCGGTTCCGAACTCCGTTCGTACCCGGCGAAAACGGGCGATGCAGGACCGGATAAATCCGGCTATCAACAAGATACGTTTTTTTTCGGAATGCTGCAAGATTTTTGCCACATATTTCCTATCCCGTCATTTTCAACAACGTAGAATCGTTCGGGCAATTTTTACTTGGAAATACGGAAATTCTTTCATATTTTTTCATTACCTTTGACTTCGCCTTAAGCATCGGCAAGACGCAGATAAATTTGCTTCTGCCCGCGACTTTTTCGTACCTTCGCAAAGGATGGCCCAAAACCATAAATTTTCGAATTATGCCGGATTTCGTCCATTTACACGTACATACGCAATATTCCATCTTGGACGGCGCAGCGGCCATATCGCCGCTCATCAAACGAGCCAAAGCCCTCGGTATGAAGGCTCTGGCCATCACCGACCACGGCAATATGTACGGCGTCAAGAACTTCCACGACGTCGCCACCGATGCGGGCATCAAACCTATTTTGGGGTGTGAAACCTACGTCGTGCGCAACCGCTTCGAAAAGGACAAGGACGAGAAGGCGGGCGATCACCTGATTCTGCTGGCCAAAAACCTAACGGGTTACCACAATCTCTGCAAGATCGTATCCTACTCCTTTACCGAAGGATTCTATTACAAGCCCCGTATCGACAAGAAACTGCTGGAACAATACCACGAGGGATTGATCTGCTGCTCGGCATGTCTGGGCGGCGAAGTTCCCCAGGCCATCATGCGCAACGACATGGAGGAGGCTGAACAGGTCGTGCGCTGGTTCAAAAGCGTCTTCGGGGACGACTATTACCTGGAGTTGCAGCTCCATCCGTCGGGCGATCCGCGCAAGGACGCCGACGTGTACGAGAATCAGTTACTGGTCAATAAGGCCCTGCTGGAGCTGTCGGCCAAATGCGGAGTCAAATACATCTGCTCGAACGACGTGCATTTCATTCTGGCCGAAGACGCCGTGGCGCACGATCATCTGATCTGCCTCAATACCGGCCGCGACCTGGACGATCCCAATCGGATGCGCTATACGTTCCAGGAGTATCTGAAATCGCCCGAAGAGATGGCGCAGCTCTTCCCCGACCATCCCGAAGCACTCGCCACCACGCTCGAGATCGCCGACAAGGTCGAGGAGTACAAACTCACCCATGCGCCTCTGATGCCCAACTTCCCTCCGCCGCCGGAGTTCCACATGCCTTTCGAGGAGTTGCGCGAATCGCTCGTCAAGAAGATCGAAGATCAGGAAGAGCTGGCGCGAATCGATGCCTGCCACAGCGTCGAAGAACTCGATGCCTGGGCGGAGGAGAGCAAGGAGCGCAGCGAAAAGCTGATGACGGCCAAACAGTTCTGCTACCTGAAAGACCTGACCTACAAAGGAGCCCACCTGCGCTATGGCGCCGAATTGAGCGAAGAGGTCGAGAAACGCATCCGGTACGAATTGAGTACGATCGAATGGATGGGATTCCCGGGTTACTTCCTCATCGTATGGGACTATATCCGCGCGGCTCGCGAAATGGGCGTGTCGGTCGGACCGGGCCGTGGTTCGGCAGCCGGATCGGTCGTGGCCTACTGTCTGAAAATTACCAACATAGATCCGCTGAAATACGACCTGCTGTTCGAGCGTTTCCTGAATCCCGAGCGTATCTCCCTGCCGGATGTCGATGTCGATTTCGACGAGGACGGCCGCGACGACGTGCTGCATTACTGCGTGCACAAGTACGGGCAGAAACGCGTGGCCCAGATCGTGACGTTCGGTACGATGGCGCCCAAGCTGGCGATCCGCGACGTGGCCCGCGTGCAGAAGCTGGCCCTCTCGGAGAGCGACCGGCTGGCTAAACTGGTACCCGACAAGGTTACGCCCGACAAGAAGGCCGGAGAAACGCCTTTCGACTTCTGCTACAAGGAGTCGCCGGAACTGGCCGCCGAACGGGAATCCCCGAACCAGTTGATCCGCAATACGCTCAAATACGCCGAAAAGCTCGAAGGCTCGATTCGGCAGACCGGTGTGCATGCCTGCGGCGTAATCATCGGGCAGGACGACCTGGAGAATTTCGCTCCGATGGCTATCGCCAAGGACGCCGATCTGAACGTCGTGGAGTTCGAGGGCAAAGAGGTCGAGAGCGTCGGCCTGATCAAAATGGACTTCCTGGGACTGCGCACCCTCTCGATCATCAAGGATGCCGTAACCAACGTCAAAAACGTGCACGGCATCGATGTAGATATCGACAACATTCCGCTGGACGACGCCCCGACCTACGAGGTTTTCAGCCGTGGCGATACGACCGGCCTGTTCCAGTTCGAGTCCCCCGGTATGAAAAAACATCTGCGCAATCTGAAACCCAACCGTTTCGAGGACCTGATCGCCATGAACGCCCTCTACCGCCCGGGACCGATGGAGTACATTCCCAACTTCATCGCCCGTAAGCACGGACTGGAGCCGGTGACGTACGACATCGCCGATATGGAGGAATATCTGAGCGACACCTACGGCATTACGGTTTATCAGGAACAGGTCATGCTGCTCTCGCAGAAGCTTGCCGGGTTTACCGGCGGCGAAGCCGATACGCTCCGCAAAGCGATGGGTAAGAAACAACGTGCGGTGCTGGACAAGATGAAGCCCAAGTTCATCGAAGGATGCAGCAAGCGGGGGCACGACGCCAAAATTTGCGAAAAGATCTGGGGCGACTGGGAAGCGTTCGCATCGTATGCTTTCAACAAGTCGCACTCGACCTGCTACGCTTACATCGCCTATCAGACGGGCTATCTGAAGGCGCACTACCCTTCCGAATTCATGGCCGCGCTGCTCAGCCGCAACCTTTCGGACATCAAGCAGATTACGCTCTACATGAACGAGTGCAAGCGCATGGGTATCCGGGTGCTCGGGCCCGATATCAACGAATCGCTCAACAACTTCTCCTCGAACAAGGAGGGCGACGTGCGGTTCGGCCTGGCTGCGGTGAAAGGCGTCGGCGAGGCGGCTGTGGAGAGCATCGTCGCGGAGCGGAACAAGAACGGCAAATTCAAGGATATATACGATTTCTTCGAACGGGTGAATTATACGGTCGTAAACCGCAAATGCCTCGAAAACATCGCCTATGCGGGCGGCTTCGACTCGATCTCCGGGTTCCACCGCTGCAAATTCTTCGGCACCGATCTGCGCGACTCCAGTTCGACGACCTTCATCGAGCAACTGGTACGCTACGGGCAGCGGTTCCAGAGCGAGAAAGACAATGCCCAGCAAAGCCTTTTCGGAGGCGGCGAAGGGGTCGTGGATATTCAGCATCCCGTGATTCCGGCCTGTCAGGACTGGAGCACGCTCGAAACGCTGGGCAAGGAGCGCGAGATGATCGGACTCTACCTCTCGGCTCACCCGCTGGACGATTACGCGGTGATTATCCGCAACATGTGCAAGACGCAGCTTTCGGATCTGGACAACCTGGAATCCCTGCGCGGACAGGAGATCGCCGTGGCGGGGATGGTGATCGCCACGCAGAACCTCGTTACCAAGACGGGCAAACCCTGGGGAAAATTCACGCTTGAAGACTACAACGGCACGCACGAATTTGCGCTTTTCAGCAAGGACTACGAAAATTTCCGCAAATACCTGTTCAACGACTATTTCCTCTTCATCCGGGGCAAGGTCCAACCCAAGCCCTACAACGACAAGGAGCTGGAATTCAAGATTACTTCGATGGTACAGCTCTCCGAAATGCGCGACACGATGATTAAGGAGATGTATATCCAATTGGCGATCGAAGACATCACGCGTGAAATGATCGAGGAGCTGACGCACCGCATCAAAGAGTCCGAAGGATCGACCACGCTGCGGGTGAATGTCTATGACCGGGATGCGCAGGTAAGCGTGAATATGTTCTCCAAACGGCACAAGGTGAGCCTCACGTCGAACCTCGTTTCGTTCCTCGAGGACAATGAAATCAAATATACTATCGTTTAATTTATAATCAAAACATCTAAAAAATTATGGCATTAGCAATCACAAAAGACAATTTCGAGGAGATCTCCGCATCCCAGCTTCCGGTAGTCATCGACTTTTGGGCGGAATGGTGCGGTCCCTGCCGCATGATCAGCCCGATCATCGACGAGCTGGCCGGCGAATACGAAGGCCGTGCAATCATCGGCAAGTGCGACGTGGATAACAACGACGACATCGTGGGCAAGTTCATGGTCCGCAACATTCCGACGATCGTGTTCATCAAGGGCTGTCTCTTATACACATCTCCGAGCCCACGAGACTGCAGCTAATCTCGT
>ENA-OZVF01000574-OZVF01000574.1-human-gut-metagenome-genome-assembly--contig:-NODE-574-length-10797-cov-5.975424_pt1 | contig 10797 bp, 10 predicted proteins | sample MGYA00243449_ERZ654053 | MGnify/ENA primary metagenome ERZ654053 (study PRJEB26926, sample SAMN06165127) | human gut metagenome | biome: ENVO:00009003; feature: ENVO:2100002; material: ENVO:00002003... | reverse complement strand
GCGGAACGACCGTCCCGCTGCCCGATGTTTTCAAGGGCAAGACCCATACGCACCGCCAGCAAGGGTGTAAATCAAGTAGTTATAAGATTTACGCCCAATTTTGCACCCAAAAATCAAGAAACTATAATATCTTTCTTGATTCTTCTTTTAGGATCTTCCTCCCCCAACAGATCGCTATTTTATCGTACAAATAAAGTAGCTCTCCATCCATTTTGGGTAGCAGAATTAACTTCCATGTAAGACGAAATCTTTTTGCAATATAAAAAAATTCTTACATTTGCTTCAGTAAACCACAAAACTAAACAGTCATAACAAACGAATTCGGCTCATTGAGCATTGAAAACGGGAACGTGACCATCGAGCTTTCATCAGATGGAACGGTCTGGATGACGCAATCGCAAATTGCGCGACTGTTCGGAGTTTTGTGTCAGCCATCAACAGCAATATTCGTTCAATCTACAAGACGAAGCAAATGAGCGAGTATTGTACCCATCGTTTTACCGAATGTGGAGATTTCTACAATTTGGCAATGATTGCCGCTCTATCGTTTCGGGTGTGCACCATGGAATCCGAAGCCTTTCGAAAATGGCTGCTTTACCGTCCACAGCGCAAGATGATTGTCGTGCAAGTCGATGCAGACAATCGACAAAAGGTAAGTTAATTCTTCACACAACCGTTAACAAAAAGAGCAAGTCCATCTTCTTGGAATTGTTCTTTTTGTTACAGTCGATGGCCTTGAATGCGATACACGCTCTCTTATCCGATTTGCAGGGTGAAAGTAACCCGCCGGTCGGTATTGCCTGTCAGACGCAGCGATCCGCCGTGGAGCTGCATGATCTGCCGCGAAAGGCTCAACCCGATGCCCGAGCCGTCGGGCTTGGTCGTGTAGAAGGGGGTAAAGATATTTTCGGCGACCTCGGCCGGGATCGCTCCCCCGTTGTTGTTGAACTCGATGATAACAGTCTACGCCGAGGCTGAACGCAAGCGAGCCGACGAACAATCCTCTACCGGACGCAAGCACCTTGCGAAAATCCTGTCCCTCGACGCAAAGCCATGATCGTTACCAGATTGAGAAATGACGAGAGTAACCCGATGACCGACTACTTTTCCAGCAAAAGCGTGAGCACTGTGATTGGGGGATTCTCCTGCCACACGCGCGACCTATTCTCCGAGATACGCATATGCTGCCAATATGCCAGAAACGGCCTATTTAAGTGAGATCAACGATAAGTACGAATATCGCGGGAATCTCGGTAAACCGCGGCTAGTACCTTGGAGAGAGCAGTTACAGAGGGTGAATCATTCAGAAAGTTCCTATTTATGATCGCGAACAGACTTTGGGATTACGACAGCACCGCAGGCAACAAGACAAATATCTGCTTCAAAGCGCACGCCACCGAAACCGAGGACGAGTAAATTGTTATCAAGGGAGAGTTTATTGTCGTGATTTACTTGGGGAAGTCCATCATCCTATTCGGTGATACCTGTCCGATAAAGATGTGCTTGCTGCACTCGTAAGTCGTCTCAAATTATATAACATAAATTTGCCTTATTTTCATTTTATCCTTATTCAACAATGTCTCCCCAACCAACCGGAATAATATTTTCTTTTCTCATCCAAATCAAGGCTTTCATTACGCGATCCCGATATTTATACTTATGAGGATCCCAAGCTAAAAAATCTGCCTTCAATAATTCATCTGTGATCTCCTGTTGTCGAATAATTCGATTATTCCATACGGCATAAAGCGTTGCAACAATCTCACATTGCTCCATTGTTGCTTTATGGAATTTGAATAGGAAGGTATCAATCATGTCGCATTCGGTCGGAAAATTCTTGCGAAACAGATCGTCAAGCTCCTCCGCAGACGACAAGGGGATATATTGCACAGCTTTGTTGTCGGTATGCTGTTGAGAGATATCATAAAAATGATATTGCTGCAACATCGTCTCGACTCTTTTGAGCAGGATTCCATCGTATGGACCTGCGGTTTGTCGTATGTAATTGGAGCGCAGGTTCAGCTGACATACATGCTCAACCAAATAAAGCAATTTTTGAAATTTTACTCTTCCAAAATCTTTCATGTTGCATGTATTGATGATATGTCCGGCGAGGATTGCTTTATCCATGTCGGTACAATGTTTTGAGGATCGTTGATTCTGTACGGCGTTAAAGACAAATTCCGGAGTGCGGAACTTTTCGGGTAACTCTCTGAGCGTTACATTTGCCTCATAAATGGACATCTGCTCGTCTGTTTCAGGGAATAAGTATCCCGTGGATTTCAAGAGGTCTTTAATATACGCCTCATCTGTTTGACGCTTCTTTTCCATCTTTAATATCATTTGTCCATTTCCAACAGCTGAATCTGTTGACGTAACTTCTTCATGGCCCGTGACTTTATTTGACGTGCGTTGTCGGCGGTTATTCCATGTCTTGTACAGAGCTCCTGTAAAACAGTTCCAGGCAAATACTTGGTTCCATCCTCATACATCAAGTATGTCAACAATATGTCTTTTTCCCGGTCGGATAGCATTTCGAGAGCCTGAGTTAGCAATAAATGCAGGGGTGATGATGTCGTAGACTCATCCTCCTCCGAAGAAAATTCGGGTATCGGTTCGACTGTGGTTTGTGTGTGGTCATTCCATTCTTTCAGCAAGTCGAATGCCGTGTTTCTGGCGATGCCGGAGATCCAGGTCGAAACCTTTCCTCTGATAGGATCGTAGGTTGGATGAACGTATATTTTAATCATGGTCTGCGAGAAAAGTTCCTCGACAAATTGTTCTTTATTCCAGCGGACCAATTTACTGCCAGCGTCGCAGCATAAGGACCAGATTAATTGTGCATATCGGTCATATAACACACGATATGCCGCATGTGCAAGATCATCTTTGGCGGCAATCAGTGCAAACAATTGACCGTCGCTTATATTTTTAAGGTCTGGGACATATTCTCCATCTGCAATCATGCTGCCACTCTTATAAAATATACTGAAAACCGTGACACTTTCTACAAAGATAGTATTTTGTCACGCTTTTCTGTATACTAAAATAACAGATATTATGAGGATAAGATTTTTTGCACTTGCAGCGCTCGCCCTCTCACTTGCCGCCTGCACGCAGGACGAAGCGGGCTTCCTACCGGAAGGGGCGGAAGGCACACCCATCGTCTTCACCGCCACGGGGCTGAATCCCGCCGCGACAGCCACCGCCGGCACCCGTGCCCCCGCGAATGGCAATTGGACGGGTGTGCAGAGCGTGGCAGTTCTGATGGACGGCATGGTGAAGACGTACAACGTGACGCCCTCCACCGCCGACCCCACCAGCGCCACGCTGACCTCCACCGACCCGTACTACTGGACCAACCACAACGACATCACCGTCACGGCGTGGTGGCCCTACACCGCTGGCGAGACAACCCCGCCTGCGGTAAAGGTAAAAGCCAACCAAAGTGCCCGGAAAGACTTCGAGGGCAGCGACCTCATCGTAGCCGACGGACAGACGGTGACCTATGGTAGCCCCACGCTCCGCTTCACCCACCGCACGGCGCGGGTGACCGTCGTTCTGACGGACTACACCGAGGGGCTGGCATCCGTGCAGCTGACGGGTCTCTCCACCGAAGGCGACAACCCGGATATAATCGTCCCGTATGACAAGGGCAGCAACACCTACACCGCCATCGTCGCCCCGCAAAGTGTGGCAGCTGGCACAGTCTTCATTACCAGCACCTTCACTAACGGCAAGACCTTCGTTTATAAGATGAAGAATGCTACCGACTGGCAGGCGGGCGGTGAATATACCTACACCGTCTCCCTCGCTGCGGCAAAAGACCTGGGCTATACCATAGAGAGCGACGGCAGCTACACCGTGACCTCCGCCGATGGCCTGATGAATGTAGCCGAATTAGTGAACGGAGGTAAGACCGACATTAACATTACCCTCGACAAAAACATTGATCTGACGGGCAAAGGCTGGACGCCGATAGGCACAAGCTTCGATAACTCATACAAAGGCACTTTCGACGGCGGCGGCCATACCATCACGGGGTTGACCGTTACGACAAATGACCAATTTGTGGGTCTGTTCGGCTATCTCAATAGAGCTGGTATGGTGAAGAACGTGGTGATGGAAGGCATACAGATAACAAGCAATCACATGTTTGGCTGTACTGGCGGCGTGGTAGGATATAGCTGGGGCACCATTGAAAACTGCTCGGTGTCGGGTAGCGTCAGCGGCACAGATTGTGTCGGCGGTGTGGTGGGTTCACAAAAGGCCGGTTCCATCATCGGATGCAGCTCCTCTGCCACTGTGAAGGGAAAGCACTATGTCGGCGGTGTGGCAGGAGAAAAATGGGGCACCATGACAGCTTGCTATGCCACAGGCAACGTGACCTTAGAAATAGCTTCCCAAAAGAATAACTTTGGCGGCGGTGTAGTGGGATTAAACGGAGGAAGCCGCGTCCTTGCCTGCTATGCCACGGGCAACGTAACCAGTACGGGTAGCAGCACCGGCAATGTGCATATCGGCGGCTTGTTTGGAGATAGCTACACCACCGTGACCGCCTGCTATTGGAAGAACAATCAGGAACAAGGCATCGGCTACAATAAGGTAGGCACCGACACCGAAGTCACGAAGGTAGACGGCACTGACGTTACCTGGCAGAAAGCCGTCGATGCCATGAACACCGCCTTGCAGAACGCAGGCTCAAAGTGGCGTTACGAACTTAAAGGAGCATTGCCTACCTTGAGGAAGCAGTAAGCCGTTGCGGGCGGAAATGTTCCGCCCGCAACGAACATTAACCGAAGTATAACCCCAATAAAGAAAGGAGGACGTGATGGAACACACGGAGAATCCACCATATTGGTTTTGGCATCAAGGCATTGTCAATAATAATATAGACTCCAGTGTAAATATGGAAGCTGTAAGCCGGACATTGTCAAGATTGGTGCTCATTAAAGACAACAAATCAAGTAATTAAATTAAAAACATGGGACTTTTTCACAGAGGCAAGAAAAATAATGACGATGAGCCGGACAGTGTTCAAACCAATTCATTCTCTGATATTATGAATGGTTTGCAGTACGCCGTAAACTGTGCACAAGATACATTACAGAATCATCAGATACAAAATCTGACCAGACTTTTTGAAGGAACAAATGCAAATAACGCAAATACGTTCCAATCAAAAAAAATCATGGTTGGAGACAAGACTATTGATATTCCACTTATAGCCTTGATATCCCATCATTATCTTGCAATGGATAATGTGCAGATAAAGTTCAAGGCGAAGGTCGGAAGCGTGGAATCACAGATCCCGGAAAACAACTTGCTGTTATCCAGTCCGCACAGAGCCAATCTCCAGATGCAGATGAGCAACATAAAACCGGATGCGGATGATGTCATGGAGGTTTGCGTCAATTTTAAGGTTCAGGAGACTCCGGAGAGCATTTCCCGAATTATTGACGATTTTGTAAAAAATATCTAACAATTTTAAAATTCAAATGTTATGGCAGAAGAAATAAAGAACCAAGGGCAACAAGAAAATGCGGAAAACTTGAATGAAAATGTAAGCGGACAGGCGAAAGAAATTATCTCCGCTGCATTGGAAGAGACTCAAAACAGAGAAACTTCTCCAGTTCTTAAAGCAGATTCAAACGTGACTGACAAATTCAAGGGGCTTCCCATGCGGGAACTTATTGCAGCTCCACTTATTGCAGCAGCCGAAGCACAACAGGAATTGGCAGCGACAGCATGGAATTTCTACCAGCAAATTGCATTTGATGGTAAAAGCGGCAATAAAGCGCGTATATTGGAATTCGATGTCGAAAGACCGATACAGCAGGATGGAAAAATGACAACAATGTCACAAAGTGTCAAGGCTCCGTTTATAGGATTGGTGCCTATTCCTTCCCTGCTCATAGATCGCGTGGATGTCGATTTCCAGATGGAGGTTACCGATACATCAAACGTAAAAAGCACTACCAACGCAGAAGTAGAGGCAAAAGCTTCTGCAAAACATTGGTTTATAAATGCGGAAATCAGCGGCAAAGTCACGACCGCCCGCGAGAACACCCGCATGACCAACCAAACGGCAAAATACCAGATACATGTGACAGCCAGTCAGCAGCCGCAGACCGAAGGTCTGTCTAAACTGATGGATATAATGGCATCATGTATCGAGCCTATAACAAACGAAAGTAACAGTAAGTAAATATATGAATTTGATTCAAGCATTAAGATTGCCAAACAGTCAAGCAGTAATGACAAATATTGCACGGTTTCATTATCAAAATATTTATAATGTAGGTTTGACCCCTCCGATTTTCACGCAAAGTAATTTGACATTTCAAATAAAAGGATATACCCGTAACTATCGTTTTCTTAGATTAGACTACGCCTGTGTCATATATATTGCGGATAGAATAGCAGTCGTTGCTTCAAATGGCATAGATACTTTAAGTTCAGGTTTTTCGGGGTGTTATATGGCCAGTTTTAGGCACAATGGCATTAGGTATGTTGCTCATATTCCAACGCCTAACAATAGTATTAAAACATCATGGAATCGGGCGGTTAAAAATCGAATAATAGATAATGTTGTTCTTTTTAAACCTACTGAAGGATTGGCGAGAATCCCAGGAACCATTGGTATTTGGGGAATTATAACATTTAACGATAGATGTTATCGGCTTGATGTAAATGAAAACGCTCCTCCAAGTCAAGCCATACGTGGCCAAAGAATTTTTAACTCAATCCCGAGAAATCCCATACTAACAGAAATTCCACCTATCGCCGGTGGTCAGATGCCTTAATAATTATAACAATTGTAAATAAGGGAAGAATGGTTGTTTCATTGAGGAGTAGAATTCTATTCGGATATATAATTCTGGTGGCGGTCATAGGCAGCATGGCCGCCATTCTCATCCATGAACCTGCGAAGTTCCACGACCTATATGCGTATTTTAAATAACGGTATTTACACAAACAGCAAATGAGCGAACAATTCGTTACCACTACCAAGCATTTCCGCAAGCTGCTTGCCGCAGGCTATCTGTTGATAGTCCTGCTGGTGGGCGGCATCATCTGCACGTGGCTCGGAGAATGGCGCGACTTGGAGTTGCTGGAACGGGAGAACCGTGAAATCAACCGCTTCCGCAAGGAAACACACGATGCGTATGTGGGTGTGGTGGAGTTGTCTCTTTTGGGCGAGTCGGTGCTGGAATGGGACGATAAGGATGTGGCGGCATACCGGCGGCAACGGATGACGGTGGATAGTATGCTTTGCCGCTTCAAGAGCCATTACGAATCGGTGCGCATAGACAGCGTGCGCCACTTGCTGGAGGACAAGGAAAAGCGGCTGTGCGCCATCATGGAGGCTCTGGAACAACAGGCGGACATCAACCGCCGGATAGCCAAGCAGGTGCCGGTGATAGTGCAAACGAGCAGGCAGGAAGAGCCGAAGAAACAGAGGAGGAAAGGTTTTCTCGGGTTGTTCGGCAAGAAACAGGAAGCACCTCCGACGACGACCACCACGATGCTCTACACACTGAACCGTGATATGATAGCGCAACAACGTGCCCAAAGCCATCGTCTGTCGGAATATGCCGACAGCCTTGCCAGCCGCAATGCGGAACTGAACCGCCAACTGCAAACCCTTATCCAGCAGATGGACCACAAGGTGCAGGCTGACTTGCAGGAACGTGAGGCGGAAATATCCGCTATGCGTGAAAAGTCGTTCTTGCAGGTAGGTATCATAACGGGTGTCATGCTGCTGTTGCTCATTATTTCATACATCATCATTCACCGCTATGCCACCCGCATCAAGCAGTACAAACGTAAGACAACAGATTTAATCGGGCAACTGCAAAAGTCCGTAAAACAAAACGAATCGTTGATAGCCTCACGCAAGAAAGCGATGCACACCATCACCCACGAGCTACGCACACCACTGACTGCCATACATGGATATGCGGAACTGATGCAAGACAACGAAGAAGAAAAGATAAGCGGTTATGCGGACAATATCCTGCAAGCCTCCAAGAGAATGACCGACATGCTCAACTCCCTGCTTGACTTCTTCCGCTTGGACAGCGGCAAGGAACAGGCGAATGTCCGTCCGTTTCGTTTGGAAAACATCGCGGAGCTGTTGCAAACGGAGTTTACGCAACAAGCAGAAGCAAAAGATCTTAAACTTACCATCGAGTGCCCGGAGGGTATTATCCTGAATGGCGACAAGGAGCGCATCATACAGATATGCGACAACCTGCTGGGCAATGCCGTCAAGTTCACGAATGCCGGAAGCGTTTCACTTGTCATAAGCTATGACGGCAATAGGCTGACCCTTGTAGTAGAGGACACCGGAACCGGCATGAGTGCGGAAGAACAACAGCGAGTGTTCGGAGCGTTCGAGCGGCTTTCCAACGCCGCCACGCAAGACGGTTTCGGATTGGGGTTAAGCATTGTGAAACAGATAGTCGGGATGCTTGGCGGCACTATACGCTTGGAAAGCGAAAAAGGAGAAGGCAGTCGTTTTACTGTGGAGTTGCTAATGAACACTGCCGATATTGGTATTGAAGAACAGACAGCCGCAGAAAGTCTGGCTCATATAGAAAGACCTTATTCTGTCATCGTATTGGACGACAATCCGATGGTATTATCCATGACAAAGGAAATGTATGCTGGTATAGGTGTGCATTGCGACACGTTCACCACTATTGGCGATGCAATGGAAGCCATGCGGCAGCACACATACGACCTCATGATAACCGATATGAAGATGCCGGAGATTAACGGCTATGAGGTGTTGGAGTTGTTACGCTCGTCAAGTGTCAGCAACTCGAAAGAGATTCCCATTGTCGTGGCGACCGCCTCCGGCAGTTGCAGCGAAGAGGAGCTGTTGGAAAATGGATTTACCGCCTGCCTGTTCAAGCCATTTTCCATTTCCGAACTGGTTGCTGTATCAGACAAATGCCTTTTGACAAGTACGGACAAGGATGAACTTCCCGACTTGTCCTCTCTGCTTGCATATGGTGACAAACGGGCGATGCTCGACCGTTTGATAACCGAAACAGAAAAGGATATGCAGGCTGTCCGGGAAATCATGGAGAGGAATGACCGCAAGGCGTTGGACGAATGGATGCACCGTCAGCGAAGTTCATGGGCTGTTATCCGTGCTGACAAACCCTTGTGGAACCTGTATGAACTGCTGCATCAAGAATCTGAATGTTCCGAAATGGAATTGCGGAAATGCGTGGATGCCATGCTTCGTATGGGAACAGTTATCATAGAACTTGCGCAAAAGGAAAGGAGGTTGTCGGATGAAAGTATTTGTGATTGAGGACAACCCCGTCTATAACGATTATGTCTGCAACCTGCTGAAGAAAGACAGCTTCGATACTATGTCGGCATATAATCTTGCCACTGCCAAGAAACTATTGGCAAAGTCAGAGGTGGATGATATTGTCGTTGCCGACCTACGCCTCCCCGACGGTGAAAGCATAGAGTTGTTACGGTGGATGCGTGCCAACGACAAACAGCAGGTGTTTATCGTTATGACCAATTACGGGGAGGTGCATACGGCAGTGGAAAGTATGAAGCTCGGCTCAAAGGATTACATACAGAAACAGTTGTTGGAGGATAAACTGATACCGCTTATCCGCACCCTGCAAAAAGAACATGAAAAGCGACTACAATGGAACATTCCGATATTCGTCCGGCAGGGCGAAGCCTATCAGAAAATCAAGAAACGTGTGCGCCTTGTAGCCACCACCCGGATGAGCGTGCTGATACTGGGCGAGAACGGTACGGGCAAGGAACATATCGCACAACATATACACCAACAAAGCAAACTTGCCGATAAACCTTTTGTGGCAGTGGACTGCGGAGCCTTGTCCCCGTCATTGATACAATCCGCCTTCTTCGGACACGTCAAGGGTGCGTTTACTGGTGCCGAAGCAAACAAGACGGGGTATTTTCTGGAAGCGGATGGCGGCACGCTGTTCCTTGACGAAGTGGGCAACCTAACAATGGAGATGCAACAGATGCTGCTCCGCGCCATACAGGAACGCCGTTACCGTCCCGTCGGTGCAAAGGAGGACAAAACAGCCAACGTGAGGATAGTGGCTGCAACCAACGAGGATTTGCAGAAAGCCGTAACGGAAAAGCGGTTCCGGCAGGATTTGCTCTATCGCTTGCAGGAGTATGTGATAACCATGCCGCCCTTGCGCGACTGCCCGGAAGACATCATGCCATTGGCCGAGTTCTTCCGTGAAATGGCAAACCGTGAGTTGGAACGTGAAGTAAAAGGGTTTGCCGCATCTGCCCGTAATGCCCTGCTCGCCCATGCGTGGCCGGGCAACGTGCGCGAGTTGAAACAGAAGATACAGACGGCAGTCCTGCAATCAGAAGGCGATATGATAACCGAAGCCGATTTGGAACTTGACAATGAACCGTCCGCTACTTCCGCTTGTTTTACATTGAAGAGCGGGGATGAAGAAAGAGGACGTATCCTGCGTGCCTTGAAACAAGCAGCCGGTAACAAGAAAATGGCTGCAAAGATACTGGGTATCGGCAGGACAACGCTGTATAATAAATTGGTAGAGTATGGATTGAATGAAGAAAACTGACCGGAGTATGGCTGTAAATGGCAATAATTGATTAACTTTGCAATTGTATTTCAGAAAATAGCAGGCGATCGGGTAACTTTTCGCCGATGATATAGACATAAGACCGCAAGGCGTTTCGAGCGAAAATCTGGTAAATTGAAACTACGGAGACGATTGCGTGATGCTTATGCTATGCTTA
>ENA-OZVF01000558-OZVF01000558.1-human-gut-metagenome-genome-assembly--contig:-NODE-558-length-10952-cov-6.988345_pt1 | contig 10952 bp, 9 predicted proteins | sample MGYA00243449_ERZ654053 | MGnify/ENA primary metagenome ERZ654053 (study PRJEB26926, sample SAMN06165127) | human gut metagenome | biome: ENVO:00009003; feature: ENVO:2100002; material: ENVO:00002003... | reverse complement strand
TCTCGTGGGCTCGGAGATGTGTATAAGAGACAGGTTATACTGATTTGGGGAAAACCGGAAGTAACTTTGAAAGAGAAGGTTTTCAGCGTTTATTACAGGAGATAAGACTTGGTGAGATAAACTGTGTTATAGTGAAAGATTTGTCCAGATTTGGAAGAAATTATTTAGAAGCAGGTAATTATATAGAGAAAATATTTCCATTTTTAGGAGTTAGATTTATAGCAGTTGCAGATGGATTTGATACCGGAAAAGAAGGAAATGAAAATAAGCAGATGGCTTCAGAAATCAAAAATCTTGTAAATGATATGTATGCAAAGGATTTTTCTAAAAAGGCTAAGATACATTTAAAACAAAGGAGAGAAGAAGGTTCCTATGTTGGAGGTCCGCCACCTTATGGATATATATCGAGTTGGAATGATAAAAGGCGTGTACTGATACCGGACGATAATACTGCGGTCATTGTAAAGTTCATTTATGAGAGATTTGTGGAAACAGAAAGTTATGCTGTGGTTGCCGATCTGTTAAACCGAAGAAAAATAAATCCGCCCGCTATATATAAGAAAACAAAAGAGGTATATCATTCTTCTGATGAGAAAGAGTATAAAGGTTGGGATAAGAGTGCAGTTGAAAGAATTTTAAAAAGTGATACCTATTCAGGAACTTTGGTGCAGGGAAAAACCTCTATTACAGCAAAGAATGAGAGGAATCGCATTCACAAATCTGAGGAGGAATGGGTAGTTACGAAGGATGCCCATGAATCATTGATTAGTATGGAATTATACCGGAAAGCTAAGGAAATTCAAGAAAAGATAGCACAAAAGACAGCTTCGCATAAAAACCATACAAAGGGTTATCCGATAGAAGAAAACATATTTGACAGTGTTCTATATTGTGGAGTATGCGGAAGAAAAATGACTAGAACCAGTTATGTGAAAGAATATGCGGATGGAGGTAAGGCTCGACTCGATGGTTATTTCTGCTTGAATGGTGGACAAACAAAGGTTACAGTTTGCCCTGAGTCTAATCGCATATCAAAAGCAGAACTTGTAGACATACTACTCCCTCTTATTCGTATGGAATTTGCAGTTTTTCTTGATAAACCTAAAAAATATGTAGAGTTTGGTAATGAGCGTATTTCTGAATCCGTTAAAAGGGCAGAAGCGAAGCTGCACGAAACAGAAGTGAAGATAAGACGCTTTCGTGAAGAAGAAAGTAGCGTGTATATGGATTATCGTGCCGGAAAGATTCTACAAAAGGATTATGTAGCTTATAAAATGCAACAAGAGGATAAATTGATTGAATTAAGAAAGGTCGAGGAAGGACAGAAAAAGGATATAAAGACTTTGGAAAAACTGTCGGGAAGATACCTGTCTGCGATAAGGGCGTTACTAAAACTGAAATCCGGTAAGGAATTAACAAAGGATATGGTAGAAGCATTTATATCCAAAATCTATGTTTATCCGGGAAAAAGAATAGAAGTTCTTTTTACTTTCACGGCTGATTGCATGGAAGGGGTGAAGTAATGGAATATTTGGCAATGTATCTCCGATTATCAATCGAGGACGAAGGCGATAAAGACGAGAGTAACAGTATTAGTAATCAAAGAAAACAGATATATGAGTACATACATCACGATTCTGAACTATCCCGATATGAGGTGGTGGAGTTTTGTGATGATGGCTACTCCGGAACCAATATGGAAAGACCGGGTATGCAGAAAATGTTAAAGGAGGTAAAGGCTAACAATATTCGATGTATCATAGTAAAGGATATGTCCCGTTTTTCAAGAGATTATATTGAAATGGGTACTTATTTGAATCAGATATTTCCTTTTATGAACATTCGATTTATTTCAATCAATGATCACTATGACAGCAGGGAACATCACGGAAATACCATAGAGATTGATACTGCTTTTCAGACACTCTTATACGATTTATATAGTAAGGATGTATCTGTGAAGGTAAAGGCTTCTTTTGAAAACAAATGTGCAAATGGAGAGTATGTTTTCGGACAGGTTCCCTTTGGATATGAAAAAAGCAAAGAAGTAAAAAATGCTGTTGTTGTAAATGAAAAAGAAGCTACCATTGTACACTATATCTTTTCTCTTGCTATGCAGGGAAAAAGCAGTATACAGATTGCAAGACAGCTTCATGAGGAAAATGTACCGACAATTATGCAGATGCGTAAGCCTAACAAGGAGTATACAGATGGTAAAGTGCATTCTTGGAGTGAAAATTCTGTTAGAAGAATGTTAAACAACCGTTTCTATCTTGGAGAAATGGCATACGGTAAATCTGTTAGAAAGTCAGTGGGTAGCAAAAATAGCATTTCTGTTCCAATGGAGGATTGGAAAGTAATAAAGGAACACCACGAAGCTCTAATTTCAGAAGAAATATTTGAGCAGGTATCTTTATTCAGACCGGAACATTCGACGAAAAGAAACCGTGAGAAGCATCCGCTTACAGGGAAATTGTATTGTGGAGGATGTGGTTATTCTTTGAATTATAAGCCACTTAGAGGTAAGAACAGGAATAGAAGATTTGAGTGCAGAAAGCACGCATTATTAAAAATTCCGGAATGTTGTACCTATATGAGTGCTGATTTATTGGAAGAAACGGTATTACTTATGCTGAATAAAGAGTTGATGCTCCGAGGGGATGCTGTAAAACAAAATCAGAAGCTTACTTCGTTTCAGAAGTCTGGTATTGCATCGTTGAAGAGAAAACTAGAGAATTATCAATCTGAAATGAAGCAGGCGAGAGCGAAGAAAGATAACTTGTATGAGCAGTACGCTCTTAGTGGTCTTACTAAAGAAGCGTATCAAAGTGATGCCAACGAGCTTGCAGAGCAAATAACCTTGTTATCTGTAAAGATTGAGGAAACAGTCGGGAAGTTGGCTGTAATGGAAAGTGAATACCAAAAGGCAGAAGAAGATATGAAGCAGATAATTCGATATTCACATATAGAAAAGTTGACTCAGGATGTAGTAGATACATTCATTAGCAAGGTATATGCTTATAAGGATAAGAGAGTAGAAATTGAGTGGAATTTTAGTGTAGATCGAGGGTGCAGGCAGGCAAAAGCAACTTGACAATAACTTACCATTATTTTTTGCCTGACTTAGCACATATTTACCATTACCCCAACGAAGATATGCGGGTTAGCGAGAATTTCTTTAAAAAAAAGTTAAAAAAGTTCTTAGCAATAACTTGACATTAAAGGGGTAGGGAAGGCTTATATTGTCTGGGATTTTTTGAGACAAAATCACATAATGGTAAAGATGTCAATCAAATGCGGATTGAGAATATTGCAGGTTGTGAACTATTAAAAAAAGAAGAATCAGTAGATGATGTGCTTGTTGTTTATTGTGCAAAGCATCCGGCACATAAGTTTACGACGGTCGTGGGATGGTATAAACATGCTACAGTTTTCAGACATTATCAAGAGGCAGTGTTTGCTCCAGAAGATATACAATATTACAATGCAATTGCAAACTCATCTGATTGTGTCTTACTTCCTGCAGGGCTCAGATCAAGAAAGGTACAATGGGAAGTCCCAAGAAAATCAAATGGTTGGGCTTATGGATTTGGACGGGCAAATGTGTGGTATGCAAGTGAAGAAGATAGTAGGTTACGAGATTAGTAAAACAGATTGATGAATATGATGGCGAAAATTGGATTGACAAGTACGCTAAGTAATGAGGTACACATATTATGGGAAACGAATCAGGTGAATGGATTATGCATGGCATGAAGTGGGATAATCCGGATTGCATCCATTCTGTAGATGAAGCAATCAAGTATATAAATGAATTTGGCTTTTTACCATTATTTGAGAATGATATAGACGGGTTTTCACTTGAAGAAAGAACTGTTCCAGAGTACTGGTGGAGTGATAATCCGGAGATTGATCCATGGATGTGGCGGGCTATTATAGCAAGGCAGCATGATATCGTCTATGGAAAGTTCTTTGATAAGAAGGCAGGATTTATATCAAAAAAGTGGCTTCCTGTATTTGCTAATTATCGCCGGGATGGATATGATTTTGATGCATTATATGATGATGGGAAAGCTCCTAATAAGCATAAAAAGATAATGGTCAATTTTATAGAAGATAATGCTGATTCAGAGATTTATTCGAATGAATTGAAAAAACAAGCTGGATTTGGCAAGGATGGAGAAAAAGGATTTGATGGTGCAATAACGAATCTTATGATGCAGACATATCTGTGCAACTGCGATTTTAAGAAGAGAGTGAATAAGAAAGGCATGGAATATGGATGGGATGTTGCAGTGTATTCATCTATCGAGCATATCTATGGATACGATTATGTGACTTCCTGCTATAAGGATAATCCGCGGGATTCATGGAAACAGCTTGTAGACTATATGCATGAGATGTATCCGGAGGCGACGGATAAGCAGATAAGGAAGATATTAAAGTAATACAGGTACAAATCAACCCATCCACACAAATAACGGAAAAGATATAGAATACAAACGGCATTTACAGGGCAAATCAAAATCGATGTAAATCGGTTTGATTTGCCCTCGTTTTTTAGTCCGATATTGCAGAGTATCACTCTACAGACACGCAGTATGAACAAGTCTATAATTCCTTGATTTTTTCATTCATTTTTCTGACATCATTGCGATAGTGAAGCATGAAGCATCCCCAAATTATAAATGCCAAAGCTATTTGAAATATGGCTGCAATAATTCCGTGAATGATAGAACTTGTTCCTCCTATCCATCCGACAGTATATGCGACGATTGTATAAATAACACAGCCTGTTCCCATGTGGATAATTATTTTAAATGGCATTGGAAGATTGTCTTTGTGATAAATCATGGTCGGAAGTCCAAAACCCAGACCTACAATTATGCATCCGATAACCATTTTGGAAAATTGGTAATTATCTAAACTGAAATTACCATCATAGGCGATGTCAAATATCATTCCTGTAATGCAGAAAATGGTTAATGCTATACCAATGCCGGTTATAGTGCTTTTAATCAAATCTTTCATAGTTTCTCTCATTTTTGTCCTCCTATAATCCCAGATATTTTTTAAACTCAGGCAGATATTTTCTTGATACGTAATCCTTACATCCGTTTTTTAGTTTCAAAAGAAGAGTGCCGCTAAAACCAGCCTCGACATTGTTCATATAAGACAGATTGACCAAAGTTGATTTTGAAATTTGCATAAATCCGGCACCAAGCTGCTGTTGAATTTCGTACAGTCTTTTTCGGGAACGGTAGCGGTGTTCTTTGCCATAAATAATAGTATCCTTGTTTTCTACCCTTACCATGTATATTTCTTTTGGCTGTAAAATGACAATATCATTTTCGTTTTGTAAAGCTGTAATTGGGCTTTCATTTGAACCGAATATATCAAGGGTATGCTGGATGTTGTCAGTGATTTTATCTGCATATATGATGGCATATGGTTCGCTATATTCAGGTGAAAGTTCAATACTTACCTTCATGTAAAATCCTCCTTTCTTTTTTGTGAGTTAATCATACAATATTTCATATATAATGTCTCGCATTTGGATGTAAGTGGCGAAAAAACATGTGTAAGATGCGTTAAAGAGTATACAAAAGTATGCGGATTAAAATATCAGGATGGAAATTATGATCTGGTAAAGCTTCAGGACAAGGAATATCAGGATAAATTGCAGGTTCAGATTGATTATTGTACAGACCATAATGGCAATGAAGATGGTAAGGCAAAATAAACAGTTGTGTAAGAAGCAAAATCAGTGAGTAAAAGCAGATACCATAATTACCGCTGATGCAGTATACTTATCCTTACCGGTCCGTTATTGTGCTTTATCAGGTGTCTGTATATCACAATCACTGCGATTATGAAGCAGCCAATCTGGATTGAGGCTGTTTTTATAGTCAAAAGGACATTGAATGCAAAAAAACCAAATGTCAGAATAGATCTGAGCGAATGTGGATTTATTATTACTACAACTGAAAAGAATATAAAGAAAAATGCTAGATAGACAGCCGGATGCAATTCCGGAAACAGGCCCAAAAGGACTCCGAAGGAGGCGGTAATAGCTTTACCGCCTTTTTGTTTTTGTAAAAAAGGAAATGCATGTCCAAAGACAGGTGCAACTAAAACAGGTACAAACAGAAGTGAGTTTATATCTAAGCATTTCTGACCAAGATACACCGGGATAAATCCCTTTGCAAGCTCACATATGAGTGAGAGTATTCCGCATAAAAAGCCACCATACATAAATGCGTTGCTCACACCCGGATTGTGGTCATCGGGAAGTGTGCAGATATCAATGTTTTTTAATAGTTTTGGTATCCAGTAAGCAAAGAGAGTGCTTCCGAGTACGAAGCCTAAGAGTGTAAATAAAAAATATAGCATGATAATTTCCTTATAGTTTTATAGTTACATGGTTTTATAGTCAGTTGTATCAGTGTGAGTCAGTTCTTCAAGCAGACCAACAATCTGTATGGCAGCATAGGGCTTTCGCTCACGGCGCTGTGCACGTATCATTTCTGCATTTAGCTCTTTATTTTCTATCATTATTTTCCCAAGCTCAATCTGCTTTGACAGACGCTTTGATGAGACAGACAGATGACGTTTTTTGAAAAATGCAACATTTGCTGCCTCGCATCCGGGGATTGGAGCAGTGTGTACAATCGGTATATTCTTTACCAGTGCCTCAGTTGATGTGAGGCCGCCGGGCTTTGTATAGATTACATCACAGGCATCCATGAAAAGTGAAACCTGATTGGTGTAGCCTATTACGTGTACACGTTTGTTGAACTTAAACTCATTTTGCAGTATGCGTTTTATTTTAGTATTGTTGCCGCAAATGATTACAATATGCTCATTATTATGGCATCTTATTGCAAGCTCTGCGGCAAAGACAGCAAGCTTGCCAAAACCCATGCTGCCACTCATCACAAGAAAGATAGGCACATCGGATGGCAGATGTAATATTGTTCTTGCAGCAGCTTTAGCAGTCCTTGTACAGAAGGCCTGTCGTACCGGGATGCCTAATGGCAGCAGCTTGTTTTCAGGAATACCACGTTTTGCAAATTCATCGGTCAGATCATCGTGTGGAATAACATAATAATCCATATTTGTCTCTTCCCAGAATGGGATACAGGTGTAGTCGGTTCCTACAGCGACGGCAGGGATATGAAGCAGTTTTTTTCGCTTCATGCAGCTCAGGGTCTCAGCAGGGTACAGATGAGGTGTGACGACAGCATCAAAGCCGTTTGATTCAATGTATGCTGATAGCTTTTTACAAAGCAGGGCATTGGCAAAATAGACAGGGGATTTACGTTTATCACTCGATATCAGCATGCCAACCTTATAGAGTAGTCCGAAGAAAAACGGAATATGCTTTACAATGCCTATATATGCGCCTGATACTGCGTGCGATGTTCCTTTACCAGATAAGAGAAACATATCTATCATTGTCACAGAATGTCCTTTATGCTCTGCCGCTTCTTTTATAGCTTTACCGGCACTGTTGTGTCCCTCGCCGGTGTCACAGGATAAAATAAGAATTTTCAAACCGTTTAATTCCTTCCTAAATAAAATATGCGATAAGTGTACCATAATTTTTTAAAATAATCTACAGTGCAATAAAAGGTTGACATATCTAAGTTCAAAGCTTATTGTGGTAGCTGGAATCTACAAAATGGTATAATTATAAACTACAGATTATGGATATGATGGAGGCTTTATTTGAGATGGAAAATCTAATGTTTTGTCTAAATGCCACAGGACCTATTTTTCTGATGATGGTGTTTGGACTTTTTCTTCGCAAAGTGGGAATTTTGGACGAAGACTTTGCAAACAGGATGAATAAGTTTGTGTTTAAGATCCCTTTGCCTTTTTTGCTGTTTAGTGATCTTGCAGCAGTTGATTTTTCAAAGGTTTGGAACATTAAGTTTATAGTATTCTGTTTTGTGGTTACGCTGATAAGCATTACAATATCGACACTTGTTTCATGTCTGTGGAGGGATAAATCCATACGAGGCGAGTTTATACAGGCCTCATACAGAAGCAGTGCGGCACTGCTTGGAATAGCCTTTATCCAGAATATATATGGAAACGCAGGCATGGCACCTGTCATGATTATAGGAAGTGTGCCACTTTACAATGTTATGGCGGTTATAGTGCTTTCATTTTTTAAGCCGGGGCAAAACGGCATAGACAGATCAGTACTCAAAAAGACATTTAAGGGAATAGTGACCAATCCTATTATTTTAGGAATTGTTGCAGGTCTTCTGTGGTCTGCTATAGGTCTGCCGTTTGCAGGAATACCGGCAAAGGCAGTAACGAGCGTTGGTAATATGGCAACACCTATGGGACTTATGGCTATGGGTGCCACCTTTGATTTGAAAAAAGCATCAGCAAAGGCGAAGCCGGCATTTGCAGCTACATTTATCAAGCTTGTAGGCTTTGTGGCTGTATTTCTTCCTATTGCGGTAGCCTTCGGATTCAGGGATAGTGAGCTCATTGCAATTCTTGTGATGCTTGGTTCAGCAACGACTGTCAGCTGCTTTGTCATGGCAAGGAACATGGGGCATGAGGGCGTTATTTCATCGACCACGATAATGCTTACGACGCTGCTCAGTGCGTTTACGCTGACAATTTGGATTTACATAATTAGAAGCCTTGGACTTGTATAATCATAAATTTAATCCCCGTATTTCATTTGTTTATTGTGAGATATGGGGATTTTATTAGCTATAGTTCATAAAAAATATATTGATTTTAAAAATTAATTGTATATTTCGTGCAAAAGTGATAATATAGTACTAGGCAAAATATCTGTGGGGGATAAATTTATTATGAAAAAAAGACTTAAAACTATTACTTATAATCTTGAAAACAGCTTTTATATTCATGTAATCAGGCATGGGCTTGCCATGATGATTCCGATTTTACTTACCGGGGGCATTGCCAATGCATTGATGAATCTGCCTATCCAGGCTTATCAGAGGATTATAGAGAATAGTTTTTTTGCGTTTTTTTTGCATACTGTCTACGTTGGTACATTTGGCTTCTTTTCGGTTACCATGCTTATTGCACTTAGCAGCAGCTATTGCATGGAGAAAAATATGACAGTAGATAAGACTGTGATGTATGTGATAGTGGCTATTGGGGCCTTTGGTACACAGCTTTACAATACAGGCGGCAGCTGTAATACAGATATGCTTGACGTGAAAGGCTGTTTTTTTGCGATTGTGACAGCTCTTTTATCGTGCATTTTGCTTGAAAAGCTGCAGAAGGTATCGCTGTTTGATTTCAGGGAACAGACGAATGGTGTGGAGAGAATTACGGCACTGGCTATTGGCATGCTGATTCCTGCAGCTATTGTTATAGTGATTTTTACAATTGTAGTGCAGTCAATGGTTACAGTGTTTGAAGTAGATTCACTGTATGAGCTTTTTTCTGATGCAATGTGTGGATTTTTTGATGATGTGCATAATGAGTTTTTTAAGGGACTTTTGTATACCTTACTGCTTCATATCATGTGGGCATTTGGCCTGCATGGCAGCCATATTTTAGAACCTGTTGCTACAACATCGTTTCAAATAGGCAATGCAGGGGATATATTCAGTAAAAGCTTTTTTGACAGTTTTGTAGTGATGGGCGGCTGTGGAACCACTATATGCGTACTGATCGCATTGCTGTTTTTTGTAAAGAATACAAGGCTTCGCAAGATAGCTGAGCTTTCAACATTTACGGTTATATTCAATCTCAATGAGATTCTTACATTTGGTATTCCGATTTTGCTCAATCCGATACTTATTATACCGTTTATCTGTACACCTTTGCTTTGCTATATCATAGCGTACACCGCGACATATATAGGTATTGTGCCGCCTGTGACACATACAGTGCCATGGTCTACACCCATTATATTCAGCGGCTATCTGGGAACAGGCTCTGCTGCAGGATGTATTTTACAGATTGTTATGATAGCAGCGGGAGTTGCCATATATGTGCCTTTCCTGCGGCTGAATGACAGGCTGGCTGTAAGGAACACAAAGGAAGAGATGGATGGGCTCATAAGCTACATCCGGGAAAAGGAGGAGCTAAACGAGAGCTATGATTTGCTGTCACAGTCAGGCAGGATAGGACAGATAAGCCGTATGCTGCGTCATGATTTACGGACCGCAATTGAAAATAAAGAGCTTTATCTTCTGATACAGCCTCAGGTGAATGAAAAAGGACGATGTATAGGAGGGGAGGCTTTACTTCGCTGGAAGCATCCGGTTTACGGACTGATTTATCCGCCACTCATTATCTATCTGGCTAAGGCAAGTGATTTGCTTGAAGATATGGAGAAGCTGATAATCGATATGACGGTTTCTTCCATAGCAGAGGTGTCAAAGAAATGTGGACCGGATTTTAAGATTTCAATGAATCTGACCGCCAAGTCACTTTTATGGGATGTGGACAAATATATTGATAAGACACTGAAAAAGTATAATGTGAAGCCGTCACAGCTATGGCTTGAGATTACGGAGCAGGATGTGCTTTCAAAGGCTACCATGGTTATTGAAAAAATGAATCATCTAAAGGCTCAGGGACACGTGATGATGATTGATGATTTTGGTATGGGCCATACATCTATTCTGTATCTGCAGTCGAGCAGCTTTGGCGTAGTCAAGCTGGATGGTTCACTTGTGCGCGACATAGAGACAAATACCACAAATCAAAATATTGTTTCGTCAATTGTTACACTGGCAAGAAAGCTTGATATCGAGGTGATAGCGGAGTTTGTGGAGACCAGTCAGCAGAGGGATAAGCTGCTTGAGCTGGGTTGCAACTGGTATCAGGGCTATTTATATGAAAAGCCGGTTGCTTTAAACAGTTTTATGAATTTTATGGAAGAACATAACTCATGATTTGGCTGTCTCTTATACACATCTCCGAGCCCACGAGACTGC
>ENA-OZVF01000525-OZVF01000525.1-human-gut-metagenome-genome-assembly--contig:-NODE-525-length-11312-cov-5.095496_pt1 | contig 11312 bp, 10 predicted proteins | sample MGYA00243449_ERZ654053 | MGnify/ENA primary metagenome ERZ654053 (study PRJEB26926, sample SAMN06165127) | human gut metagenome | biome: ENVO:00009003; feature: ENVO:2100002; material: ENVO:00002003... | reverse complement strand
ACGAGATTAGCTGCAGTCTCGTGGGCTCGGAGATGTGTATAAGAGACAGGGGCGAGTCTTTTCTTTTCATTTTCACGCTTGTCTGCGGAGATGGATTTGGCCATGTATTTTTATTTATTGAGTTATAAAAAAAGCAGGGGGCATTGCTACAACACCTCCTGCTTTTGTCAGTAGTTAAGAATATTAATATCTTCTAGAGTTGTAACCGCCTCTTCTGTCGCGATTGCCGCCATTGGAAGGTCTTTCTTCGCGGGGGCGTGCCACGTTTACCGAGATTTGTTTGTGGTCAAATTCAGCACCGTTCAATTCGTCAATGGCTTTTTGGCCTGCTGCATCGTCCGGCATTTCTACGAAACCGAAACCTCTGGATCTTCTTGTTTCTCTGTCTGTAATGATTCTTGCAGAAGAAACTTCTCCGTACTCTGAAAATAAATCGTTTAAGTCAGCGTCTGTTGTGCTGAAATTTAAACCTGAAATGTAAATGTTCATTTGAAATTTTAATTAATTGTAATTATTAAATTGGAGTATGGAGAATAATTATGGAAGAGACCGCCTAATAATAGTTGTATATTAAAAGAAGAACAATGCGATAACGACTCGTAACTCAAACTTTGCGGCAAAGATAACACAATAAATCAGTTAATTGCTTTCTTCTCCTTTTTATTTTAGGATAAAAAACGATAAATGTCATTTTATACATTATTTCGGCCTCTCGTTTGCATATCTTACGAAAAAAAGCGAAATTTGCGACGCTTTTAAACGGAACTTTACTAACACCTTTAAATAATTAAGAGAAATGACTAAAAGTGCATTGCAAATTGCAAGGGCTGCCTATCAGCCCAAACTTCCGAAAGCGCTGAAAGGAACTGTTAAGGCTGCAGAAGGCGCAGCTACTCAGTCTGTTGCTGACCAGGAAGAAATTAAGAAATTGTTCCCCAATACGTACGGAATGCCTTTGATTAAGTTTGAAACTACCGATGAGGTGGTTAACTTCCCCGCAATGAACGTGGGTGTTATCCTTTCCGGTGGACAGGCTCCTGGCGGTCACAATGTGATTTCCGGTATTTTCGACGGTATCAAGAAGCTGAACAAAGACAGCAAATTGTATGGCTTTATTCTGGGTCCTGGCGGCTTGGTTGACCATAATTATATGGAACTGACTGCTGACATCATTGATGAATACCGCAATACGGGTGGTTTTGACATCATCGGTTCGGGCCGTACCAAGCTGGAAAAGGAAGAACAGTTTGAGAAAGGTTATGAAATCCTGAAAGAACTCGGCATCAAGGCATTGGTTATCATCGGTGGCGATGACTCCAACACTAATGCTTGCGTACTGGCTGAATACTATGCTGCCAAGAATTATGGCGTGCAGGTAATAGGTTGCCCCAAGACCATCGACGGTGACTTGAAGAATGATATGATTGAAACTTCTTTCGGTTTCGATACTGCTTGCAAGACTTACTCTGAAGTAATCGGCAACATCCAACGTGACTGTAACTCTGCTCGTAAATACTGGCACTTCATCAAGTTGATGGGACGTTCCGCTTCTCATATCGCTTTGGAATGTGCATTGCAGGTACAGCCCAATATGTGTATCATCTCTGAAGAGGTTGAAGCTAAGGATATGTCTTTGGACGACATCGTGACCAGCATTGCCAAGGTCGTTGCTGAACGTGCAGCCCAGGGTAACAACTTTGGTACGGTTCTTATCCCCGAAGGATTGGTTGAATTCATCCCGGCCATGAAGCGTCTGATTGCTGAGTTGAACGACTTCCTTGCTGCCAATGCAGAAGAGTTTGCTCAAATTAAGAAATCTCACCAACGCGATTATATCATCCGTAAACTCTCTCCGGAGAATGCGGCCATCTACGCAAGCTTGCCCGAAGGCGTGGCTCGCCAGTTGTCTCTGGACCGCGACCCGCACGGAAACGTACAGGTATCTCTGATTGAAACAGAAAAGTTGCTGTCCGAAATGGTTGGCACTAAGCTGGCTCAGTGGAAAGAAGAGGGCAAGTTCGTAGGCAAGTTTGCTGCACAGCACCACTTCTTCGGTTACGAAGGACGTTGCGCTGCTCCGTCTAACTTCGACGCTGACTACTGCTACTCTTTGGGTTATGCAGCATCTGCATTGATTGCTAACGGAAAGACCGGTTACATGTCTTCTGTACGCAACACTACTGCTCCTGCCGAAGAATGGATTGCAGGCGGTGTGCCCATCACTATGATGATGAACATGGAACGTCGCCACGGTGAAATGAAGCCGGTTATCCAGAAGGCTCTGGTGAAGCTGGACGGTGCTCCGTTCAAGGCATTCGCTGCTCAGCGTGACCGTTGGGCTATGGAAACAGACTACGTTTATCCAGGCCCTATCCAGTACTTCGGTCCGACAGAAGTTTGCGACCAGGCTACGAAGACTTTGCAGCTGGAGCAGGCTAAATAAGTTGATGCATCAACAAGTTGACAATAAAACGGAGGGGCGGTTCATTCCGCCCTTTCTTTTCCTTTGCTCATGGCAACCAAGACCTCCACAAATATCCGGCGTAAAACTACTGCCGCCCGTCGTTCTTCCTCTCCGCGGAGCAAGAAGAAAATGCAGCCGCGTACCATGCCCGTATGGTTGCGCAATCTTTTGGCGGTCTGTATCATTCTTGTTTTTTCTACCGGCTTTTACTGGTTTTTCATTCGTCCTTATGCTTATCGCTGGAAGCCTTGTTATGGTCAGAAAGGTTACGGTGTATGTATGCCTTGCAACTATGAGGTGCATGGCATAGACATATCCCACTATCAGGGAAAGATAGATTGGGAACTCCTGACACATAATAGAGAAGCCCAATTTCCCATTCACTTTATTTTTCTGAAAGCTACCGAAGGCGGCGATCATGGTGACGATACGTTTACGCAGAACTTCGGCCAGGCGCGTAAATACGGTTTTATCCGTGGTGCCTATCATTATTTTATCCCTAAGACCGATGCCCGCAAGCAAGCCGATTTCTTTATCCGTACCGTGCAGCTGGCAAAGGGAGACCTGCCTCCCGTACTTGATGTGGAGACTACCGGCAAGCAGTCACCGCAGGAACTTAAAACGGCAGTCAAGACTTGGCTGGATAGGGTAGAGGCGCATTACGGCGTAAAGCCTATTCTTTATACTTCCTATAAATTCAAGAAACGCTATCTCAGCGATTCCATTTTCAATGCTTATCCTTATTGGATAGCCCATTATTATGTAGATTCCGTGCGTTATGAGGGCAAGTGGCACTTTTGGCAGCACACGGATGTAGGCACTGTGCCCGGTATTGAAGAAGAGGTGGATTTGAACGTCTTTAATGGTACAATGGAGGAACTTTTGGAGCTTACGTTGAAAACTCCTTGTATAGAACGCTAAAGGTCAACTTTAGCTTCCTGATATTGACCTTTAGCTTTTTAGTATTGACCTTTATTATTTTTGGAATTTCACTGCCGCCCACCGGTTCTTCTCACGATGGTGGACAAAGTGCAGCCCGTTGCGTTCGGCTTCTTCGCGGATGACGGGAATGTCATCTATGTAGAAACCGCTCATCAACAATTCCGCTCCGGGATTCATGCGGGCTATGTAGTGCTTCATATCTGCCAGGAGGATATTGCGGTTGATGTTGGCGATAACCATATCAAAAGGACCTTTGCTTTCCAGAGAGGAGGCATCGCCTTGGGATACGGCAATATTGTCCACTCCATTCAATTCTATATTTTCGAGGGAGTTGCGCACACACCATTCATCTATGTCGATAGCTGTACAAGGGGAGGCTCCACGCATGCGTGCCAGTATGGCAAGGATGGAAGTCCCACAACCCATATCGAGCAATGCTTTGCCTTGCAGGTCACTATCCAGCAGTTCGCCTATGATGAGGCTTGTTGTCTCGTGGTGCCCTGTGCCGAATGCCATTTGCGGATTGATGACGATGTCATATTCTGCTTGTGGGACATCGTTGTGAAAAGTGCTGTGAATGACACAACGGTCTCCGATAACGATGGGCTGGAAGAAGTTCTTCTCCCATTCCTCGTTCCAGTCTTTGTCTTCGGCTTCTACGAAATTATATTCTATCTGTGTATCGGGCAGAGGGAAGCCTGCAAGTGCTTCTTTGAGTAGAGATTCGTTATACAGCTCTTTCTGTATATAGGCAGTGATACCGTCGGTCTGCTCAACAAAACTTTCAAAGCTAGCTTCACCCAAGACTCCGGAAAGTACATCGTTGACTATTTCTGTGCACGGAACAGTGCGGAATGTAAATTCTAAATATTTCATCGGAATATGATTGTTTGTTAAATGCAGAAGAAGATTTTAAAGAACAAATCTATTTCTGCGTATCTTTGTTTTCACACTGCAAAGGTAATGTAAACCGAGGGCAGAATAAAATGAACTTGTTCATTTTTTATGCGGAAGTGCCGCTTGCCTCGTCAAAAGGCGGGGTATTTAGGGAATTCCCTATAAATCTTTGGGGAAAATCTGCTGCATGGGATAAAATCCGGCGTTATCTTTGTGACGTGAAGAAATAGATAAACGTAAAATCCATAAACCAAACTAATATGAAAAAGATTGTTTTTTTATCGCTTTTTGCCTTGTGCCTCCCATGGACACTGGTGGCACAAAGTATAGATGACGACCTTTACTACACTCCTTCCAAGAATAAGGAAGAGAAAAAAGAAGAGGTGAAGCAGGAGAAGAAAGTCGCTGCTCCCGTAGAAGAGATTGTAGTAAAGTCGAATGTACCGACCACTGTCTATTCATCGCCGGGAAGCACTACTGTTGTAGTAAAAGACCGTAAGGGAAACACCCGCGATGTGGACGAATATAACCGCCGTTATGACTCCCGCGACAATGATTTCGTGATGGAGAACGATACCCTTTACATCAATGAAAAAGAAGATGACGGCCTGGACGGCGAATGGGTGAACGGTGAATTTGAAGGTTCGCAGGATGATTACGAGTATGCTACCCGTATCATCCGTTTCCGTAATCCCCGTTATGCCATCAGCATCAGCAGCCCGCTATATTGGGATGTGGTCTATGGCTTGAATTCCTGGGATTGGAACGTGTATACCGACGGATTATATGCATATGCTTTCCCTACATTCACCAACCGCTTGTGGTGGGATTGGCGCTATAACTCTTATGGTTGGGGCGGTTATCCTTACTATGGCTGGGGATGGAACAGCTGGTACGGTCCGAGCTGGAGCTTTGGCTGGGGCGGCTGGTACGGCGGTGGCTGGTGGGGACATCACCATCACTATCATCCCGGATATTATCCCGGTGGCGGTGGTCATTGGGGAGGCGGCCATTGGGGAAATGCATATACCAATAGACGTTCTTATGGTCCGAGCCGTTCTTCTTATGCCGGAAACAGAGTATCGTCCTCTACTTCCCGCCGTTCTTCTACTGTAAATGGAGGGCAGACTGTACGTCGTAGCAGTACTACTTCCGGTCAAGTGAGACGTAGCAGTACCGGTACGTCAACCCGTCGGGTGGTAGGTACAAGAAGTTCGTCTACAGTTCGTTCAAGTTCTTCTGCAACTCGCTCAAGTGTAAACCGTTCGAGTGCGGCTTCTACCCGCCGTTCCACTTACACCCGTCCAAGCAGTACGCGTAGTAGCTCATATAATAGTAGCGTAGAAGGAGTTCGTAGCAGTCGTTCTTCCGGTGTACGCTCTTCTGTTGGAACTTCCACTCGTAGCAGGACTTCATCGACTTATAACAGAGGTTCAAGCGCCGCACCGGCACGCAGCTACTCCAATGACAACAATCGTAGTAGCAGTCGTTCATATTCTGCTCCAGTACGTTCATCCAGTAGCACCCGTTCTTCTTCCAGCTTCTCTTCAGGCAGTAGCTCACGTTCCAGTTACTCCAGTGGTGGTGGTGGTGGTGCCAGTCGTTCCAGTGGCGGCGGTGGTTCCAGAAGACGGTAAGTATAAGTATGTTTTAATCTAACAAGACTAAGAATTATGAAGAAGATAACCATGATAGCCCTTGCTATGTTTACAGCTGTAGGCGCAGGGGCACAGACAATATATGATGCAACGAATATAGCACAGAAGGAATTGAATGGAACCGCCCGTTTTGTCGGAATGGGCGGAGCTATGGGAGCATTGGGTGGTGATATTTCTACCATAGGAACCAATCCTGCCGGTATCGGTATTTATCGTAGCAATGATGCTATGCTTACCTTTGGCTATTCAATGACGGGTACAGAAAGCAATTATGTAGGTAATAAATTTGAAACGAACAAGAACCGCTGGAGTTTTGATAATGCCGGTTTTGTGATAGCTTCGAAGATAGGCAATCATACTCCTTTGCGGTATGTGAATTTTGGTTTTAATTACCACAAATCAAAGTCATTCTATAAGAATATGACGATGCAGGGGTTGATGGGAAGCATAGATAATCAATATGTATCTCAAGTGCGGAGTATGGCGCAGCAGGCTACGGATGCCCAGGATTATGTATACCACAATTATAATCAGCAACGCTTGAATTGGGAATCGAATGACATTTATCGTGACAGTGAGGCTGGCTGGTTGGGAGCTGTAGGTTATCAAGGTTCTCTTCTTTTTGAGAATAGGCAGACCGGTTCTCCTGATTCTTATGACCCTTATATTCCTTCCGAAGCGGATGCTTATTTCTTGTCGCGTGAGCGTGGCGGTATTGACCAATATGATTTCAATATCTCCTTCAATATAAATGACCGTTTTTACTTTGGTGTTACTCTGGGTGCTTACGATGTGGATTACAACAAATATTCTCTCTATGATGAAATGTATGCCTACAAATGGGAGGGCGACGGGCAGATTTATGAGGAAGGCTACTCTTTGGAGAGCTTTAACCGTATACACGGTTCGGGTTTCGACTTCAAATTCGGTGCCATCTTCCGGCCGATTGAGGATTCTCCGCTTCGTATAGGTTTGGCTGTGCATACTCCTACTTATTACAAACTGACTTATACTACGGGAGCGTTGCTGACTTCGGATTTGTTTTTACCGAATGAGGCTGGGGATGAAACTCTTACTCGTACCACTGTGGATACTTATTCTGCATTAGGCGGTAGAGATATGGACCGTGATTTTAAGCTGCAAACCCCGTGGGTATTTAATGCAAGTTTGGGCTATACAGTCGGTAATAATCTGGCTTTGGGAGCTGAATATGAATATGAGGATTACTCAAGCATGAAGTTCAAATATCCTGAAGGTGATGAGATGGCATGGGAAACGGGTGAGGCTGACCTCTGTATGAAGGGGGTAAGTACGCTTCGTTTAGGAGCAGAATACAAGCCGATACCTGCTTTCTCTCTGCGTGCCGGTTACAATTACAGTACTGCAGCCTATAAAAAGGATGCTATTAAGGCATTGCCTTCCAATTCTATAAATACAGATACGGATTTTGCCAATAGCAAATCGATGAATACTTTCACTTTAGGTATCGGTTATCGCTTTTCTTCGTTTTATGCGGATTTGGCTTATAAATTCGATACTTATAAATCTGATTTCTATCCGTTTTATAATGATATAAATGGCTTGGTAACACCGCCAACAACGGAAGTTACCAACACTCGCAGTAAAGTGCTATTTACATTGGGCATGCGTTTTTAGAAGAACAATTTTTATTGCAGATAACCTTTCATTGTCAATACCTTAGGGTATAAAAGAACTCCCCGGAATGTACAAATACATTTCGGGGAGTCTTGTGTTATAGGGGAGGGATTACAGATACCATGCCACGCCAAATGAATAGGGAGATACTTCCGGTCCCTTGTCTTTCTGGAATAATCCGTATGTGGAGTAGCGCAGGTAAATGCCGATATTACCATAACCGGCTTGTGCCAGCAGGTTTATGCCGACGGGCTGCACATACATACCTTTGCCTACGGTTTTCTTCTTGCCTCCGTTGATGTGTGAGAATGACTTCACGCTGTGACGTATCTCAAATTCGGGACCGGCATTGAAGAACACTTTGTTTCTTCCCACTCTTTGCTGCCATTCCATCAATACGGGTACACGGAAGAAGAAATGGCGCAGACGGCTTTTATTGTAACTGGTGTCTTCGTTGCCTGCGGTGAAGATGCTGGTTCCGTTTTCCTTCAGCAAGGCATAGTTACCGTCGATATTGAAAGAACGGTATCCCCAGCTGACTCCCAGGTTGATTCCCCAATGCGGGTTCTTCTTGAAGTTGTGATATACGGAGAGGATGTTGAAGCCGAATTCCCATGACTTGGATAAGTCGAGTCCCATCTTGTCGCTTGCTCCGAAGGAAAGGAAGTCGTTAGCCAGCCGGCTGTAGCCAATATACAGACCGGAACAGTGCGGTTCGTAAGCATTGTATCTTCTCTTTTTGGGGATGAATGGCAGTGCGTCGAGGAAAGTGCGCTTGTCTGCATCCACTTTCTCGAGATAGACTCCTTCATAAATTTGTACTTCTTTCTTTTCTCCGTCTTCCAACTGCTCTTCGTACACCTTGATGCGCATGTCTCCTTTTCCTTTCCGGATGATGATGGAGTCGCCTTGTGTCTGTACTGTAGCTTTCTGTTCAGGGTCAGTCTGTTGTTGTGCTGCCATGCGGCCGGCCGGCACAGCAAGCAGGCAGGCCAAAATCATAATTCTGGTTTTCATATCGTATATTGTTTTTAGTGTTATTCCGATTTGTAAAGCATATCCATCATTTCCTTTTCACTGAGCAGACCCTCTATGTAAATCAAAGTGCCCATGGAGTCTTTTCCTATCTTGAAAATGATGTAGCGGTTCAGCTTCTTTCCATTGCGTTCCACCTCTTTCAGTTGGTAATAAGCGCTGCGCAGCACACCGCTTTCCATTACCTCCTGCGCCTTCTTTGCGTTATCTTGCTTGTCGTGTACAATGGCCTGCTGAATTTCCCGGCGATAGGGGGATACATTCTTGAACACAAGGCTCTTGTAGGTAGTCATGCGGTAAGATTTCAGGATACTGCCGTTCAGTTCTACCCTGGTCACGTCCTTTTGCTCACCATACTTGCTGAATAGGTCGGCTATTTGCAGTCTCTCTTGTGCATGTACAAAGGCTGGCAGGCAAATCAGCAGGGAAAAGAGGCACAGACTACGTATGCAAATCAGTATAGATGTTTTCATAACCTTGTTATATTAGTGTTGAAACAGTAAGTTGCTTAAATCTTCATCCGTGAAGCTGGCGTTCTGCAGGGCTTCCAGTGCTTTGGCTTCCACCAGTTTCTCGTCTGTATACCGCTGGCCGTCGATGACGACATAATTTTCGGGAACACCGGAAAGCGGAAATATAATCTTGGCTATCCCGAGAAGCAGGAGCAATCCGGCGGCAATGCCGCTGACAGCATAGAATGTGCGATAGAGACGGAAAGGCTTCCGCTGTGCGGGTACTTCCTTTGCCGATTCTGTTGTTACGGATTTTTCCTCTGTCGGTTCTGCCATTGAAGTTGCTTCCCGGTTCAGATAAGCGAATAGGGGGCGGTACGTTTGCAGGTGCTCCGGCACTTCCTCTTCGGTAAAGAAACGGCGCAGTTCACGCTCTTCTTCGCAGGAAGTTTCCCCTTCGAAATATTTATCCAGCAGTTCATCTATCTTCATGGCTCATTTCTCCTTTCTTTTCTTTCTTGTATGGTTCGCAGGTAAACGTCTCTCACTTTCTTCCGGGCTCTTGACAGATTGCTGCGGATGGCTTCCGGTCCGCATCCCGTGATTTCGGCGATTTCGTCCGTTTCGTATCCTTCGATGTCCTTCATCCGCATGATGGTGCGTTGAAGATTGGGCAGCGAGTCGATGATTTCGTGCATCAGACGGATTTCATCTTTGATTTCCAACAGCCGTTCCGGTGTTCCGGTGGGGGATGCCGCCTGCACTATGTCGAGAGATAGGGTGTCGTTGCGTTTGCAGCGCCACATATCTATACAGATGTTGTGCGTCAACGTCATGGCAAATGCTTCGATGCTCCGGTATTGCTCCAGTTCAAGCCTTTTGTTCCATAGCTTGAGCAGTACCTCCTGGACGGCATCTTCTGCATCCTCCGGTTCGTCGGTCAACTTCCGTGCATAGTTCAACAGCTTGGCACGGAGTGGAAGAACGGTTATTTTGAATTCTTTGAGTTCCATTTACACAGATAAGACGAATGGGAAATACAAACGTGACATTGTAAAGTGAAAAAAGTTGGAATAAAAAAAGGGACTTACTAACATTAGCAGTCCCTTTTCTTCACATTACTATAAAAGTATAGGATTATTTCTTGAAATAGCGGTTGTACAGACCTTCGAAACCTTTACCGTGACGGGCTTCGTCCTTAGCCATTTCGTGAACGGTGTCATGGATAGCGTCGAGGTTCAATGCTTTGGCACGGGTAGCGATACGCTTCTTGTCTTCGCATGCACCTGATTCTGCGTTCATTCTCTTTTCGAGGTTTGTCTTGGTGTCCCATACGCAGTCGCCCAGCAGTTCGGCAAACTTGGAAGCGTGTTCTGCTTCTTCCCAAGCGTAACGCTTGAAAGCTTCTGCAACTTCGGGATAACCTTCACGGTCTGCCTGGCGGCTCATTGCCAAGTACATACCAACTTCTGTACATTCGCCCATGAAGTGGTTGTTTAGGTCCTTAATCATTTCGTCGTCGCAACCTTTGGCTACGCCGATTACGTGTTCGTCGGCAAATACCAGCGGGCCGTCAGCTGTTGCTTCTTCAACTTCTACGAACTTGCTTGCGGGAGCTTTACACAATGGGCACTTTTCGGGAGCTGCATCTCCTTCGTATACGTAACCGCATACAGTACATCTAAATTTTTTCATTTTCTCTCAGATTTTAATTAGTTGAATTAGTTATTCTTTGTTGTTCTTAAACGTTCTTCTTCTATGCAATGTTTACAGATTCCTTTATAATAGTAGTGGATTTCCTGCACATCGTGCCCGTCCATATCCATGTCGACCACTTTCTTGATGTTGTTATTGCACATCAAGTCATAAATCTTTCCGCAACGCTTGCACAAGAAATGACCGTGCGGGCTGGTATCGGCATCATAACATGTGTTACGCTCGTCGATAGTCAGGGTTTGTGCGGCACCTTGTTCGCTCAGTAGTTTCAAGGTATTGTATACCGTTGTTTTAGACAGTGTCGGTATGGAGGGAGACAGTGCCGTATAGATTTCATCCACCGTGGGATGCGTACGATGCTCTATCAAGTAATTCATGATGGCTATGCGCTGTACTGAAGGCTTGATATTATGATTCTGCAATCGTTTTACTACATCCATATAATCTAAAGTTTCAAACCTGTCTCTTATACACATCTCCGAGCCCACGAGA
>ENA-OZVF01000518-OZVF01000518.1-human-gut-metagenome-genome-assembly--contig:-NODE-518-length-11457-cov-5.921066_pt1 | contig 11457 bp, 7 predicted proteins | sample MGYA00243449_ERZ654053 | MGnify/ENA primary metagenome ERZ654053 (study PRJEB26926, sample SAMN06165127) | human gut metagenome | biome: ENVO:00009003; feature: ENVO:2100002; material: ENVO:00002003... | reverse complement strand
ATTAGCTGCAGTCTCGTGGGCTCGGAGATGTGTATAAGAGACAGGTGTACATCCCGTTCTTCCAGGTATTTGTAGGCAAACTCGGCCGCCTCTTTGGGATATTTGGAGATTCCTACATAGAGTGCTTTGCCTTGCCGTACGATATCAACCAGTGCTTGCAGGGTCTCTTCAAGCGGAGTATCCGGGTCGTAGCGGTGGGAGTAGAAGATGTCCACATACTCCAGGTTCATCCGTTTCAGACTTTGGTTGAGGCTGCTCATCAGGTACTTGCGTGAGCCCCACTCCCCGTAGGGGCCAGGCCACATGTCGTGTCCGGCCTTGGTGGAGATGAACAGTTCGTCCCGATAGGGCATGAAGGATTTCTTCATAATCATTCCGAAAGTCTCTTCGGCGGAACCGTAGGAAGGACCGTAATTGTTGGCGAGGTCGAAATGCGTGATTCCACGGTCGAAGGCATAGTGCGCCATGGCCTGGGAATTGGCAAATGTGTTCACGTCGCCGAAGTTGTGCCACAATCCGAGTGATATTTCCGGCAGCAGGATGCCGCTTTGCCCGCAACGGCGGAATTTCATGCCGTTGTCATAGCGTTCGGGCGCTGGAGAATAAATAGGGTTTATCATGATATTGTATTTTGTGGGTTACCCCATTATTACTTCTACTGTATGCGTGCCCGGCAGATGGTTCACCACATTGCCTTCTATCGGCTGGCCGTCTACTGTGACGGACTTGATGCCTTTGCACACACCATCGGGATTCTTCACGGTAATATGATATTCTGCCCCGCGGAACCTACGCTTCACGTTGAAGCCTTTCCAGCCTGCCGGGATACAAGGATTGATTTCCAGACCTTCATACGAAGGCTTGATGCCGAGTATGAATTGCGTGATGGCATACCACATCCAGGCAGCCGTTCCAGTCAGCCAGCTGTTCTTGCCTTCACCGGGGCGGGCGGCGTCCTTGCCGGCCACCATCTGGCAGCATACGTAAGGTTCTACTTTATGCAGGGCACTGTGCTCTTCGGTGTACGACGGGCATATCTTGCGGAAATACTCCCAGGAACGGTCACCCCGTCCCAGTACGGTTTCTCCGATGATGACCCACGGGTTGTTGTGGCAGAAGATACCCGCATTTTCCTTGTAGCCGGCGGGATAGGTGGAGATTTCTCCATACTCCACAACATAGCGGGTGAAGGGTGGATTGTTGAGTACAATACCGTGTTCGCAGTCCAGGCGTTCCTTTACGGAGTCCAGTGCTTTTTCTACCATGCCTTCTTCCAGTCCGATGCCTGCCATGGTGCACCAGCCTTGCGATTCGATGAAGATTTGTCCTTCTTCGTTCTCTTTGGAACCTACCTTGTGGCCGAAGTAATCGTAGGCGCGCAAGTACCAGTCACCGTCCCAGCCATGTTTTTTCACGGCTTCCACCATGTTCTCTATATAGGTTTGCGCTCTGTTTGCTTCGTCGTCTTTACCCAGGCGGCGGCACAGCTCCACGTAGTCGCGTCCGCATACCACGAACAAGCCGGCAATCATCAGCGATTCTGCCTGGCTGCCTTCCGTCTGGTTTTCCGTGGTCTGGAAGGATTCATTCGGGTCCCAGGAGAAGCAGTTCAGGTTCAGGCAGTCATTCCAGTCGGCACGGCCGATGAGGGGCAACATGTGGGGGCCGAGGTTCTCGATGACGTGGTTGAAGGAGACGCGCAGGTGCTCGAACAGAGACACTTCCGAACCTTCTTTGTTGTCGAAGGGGACGGGCTCATCCAGGATACTGAAGTCTCCCGATTCCTTGATGTATGCCACCGTACCGAAGATAAGCCACATGGGGTCATCGTTGAAGCCGCCGCCGATGTCGTTGTTGCCGCGTTTGGTCAGCGGTTGGTATTGGTGGTAGCATCCTCCGTCGGGGAATTGGGTAGAAGCTATGTCGATGATTCGTTCGCGGGCTCGTTCCGGTATCTGATGCACGAAGCCCACGAGGTCCTGGTTGGAGTCGCGGAAACCCATTCCACGACCGATGCCGCTCTCGAAGAAAGAGGCGGAACGGGACATGTTGAAGGTAATCATACACTGATACTGGTTCCAGATGTTCACCATGCGGTCCAACTTTTCTTCGTCGGTCTTCACGACGTAGATGTCCAGCAGGCGGTCCCAGTAGGCTTTCAGCTCGGCAAAGGCGGCATCTACTTTGGCGGTAGTGTCGAAGGCCGAAATCATCGCCTTAGCCTTTACCTTATTTATAATAGGTGAAGAGGGTACACTCTGCTTGAACGCTTCATGCAGAGATTCTTCACGTTCCTCGAACTTTGCCTCCTGCTTGTTTTCCACATAGCCCAGCAGGAAGATGAAGTCGCGGCTTTCGCCGGGTTGCAGTTCTACTTCCAGATAGTGCGAGGCGATGGGACTCCAACCGTGGGCAATGCTGTTGCCCGGTCTGCCTTCTACTACCCGTTCCGGGTCGGCAAACTCGTTGTAGAGTCCCACGAATGTTTCGCGGTCGGTATCGAAACCGTCTACGGGTGTATTGACACTGTAGAAGGCGTAGTGATTGCGGCGTTCCTTGTATTCCGTCTTGTGGTAGATGACAGACCCGTCCACTTCCACCTCTCCCGTGGAGAAGTTACGCTGGAAGTTCTCCATGTCCGTAGCGGCATTCCACAAGCACCATTCGGCAAAGGAGAATAGTTTGAGTTTTCTCACTTTGGCAGAAGTATTCCGCAAGGTCAGCTTCTGCACCTCTCCCCAGGTCTTCAGTGGGACGAAGAAGAGCAGGCTGGCTTCGATGCCGTCTTTGGATCCGGTGATGCGGGTGTAGCTCATGCCGTGGCGACACTCGTAACTGTCGAGTGCAGTCTTGCAGGGCTTCCAGGTGGGAGACCATACGTTGCCGCCTTCATTGATGTAGAAGTAGCGTCCCCCGTTGTCCATCGGCACGTTGTTGTAGCGGTAGCGGGTGATGCGGCGGAACTTGGCGTCCTTGTAGAAGGAATAGCCTCCGGCGGTATTGGAGATGAGTGAGAAGAAATCTTCATTGCCCAGGTAGTTAATCCATGGCCAAGGTGTCTTGGGATCGGTAATGACGTATTCGCGGTTGTCGTCATCGAAATATCCGAATCTTTTGTCTTGCATATTATTTCTTGTATTTAGTTTGATACATTCTTCATTAGTTGTGCCATCCGGCCATTTTCCCGGAAGCACGCTTCAAATTTAAAAACTTTTCTCCTATCACCCTTGTTTGCCCGGCGTGTTTTTTCCCTTCGGAAACATGAAGTACCGGAAAAAGATACAAAAGTATCACTGTACGAGTCTATTTCGCCCTATCTTTGTAAACACATTTTATGATTAACCGATATGAAACACTTATTCGCATTTTTGTTCCTTCTTGGAATTACCTTTTCTCTTTCCGCCCAATCTGTCCGCGAACGTATTTTGCTGGATGACGGCTGGCAGTTTGCTTTTGGCAATGCTTCCTCACCGGAGAAAGACTTCGGCTGCGGAACGGAGTACTTCAACTATCTGACCAAGGCAGCCTCTATCCATAATGAGGGCCCTTACTCTCCCAAGTTCAATCCGGAGAAGTGGGGTGTGGACTGGAAGACGGTCAATCTTCCGCATGACTGGGTGGTTGATTTGCCTTATGCCAAAGAGGCGAGCCACAGTCATGGCTATAAAGCCGTCGGCTATAAATTCCCCGAAAACTCTGTGGGATGGTACCGAAAGACCATCACCGTGCCACAAGAGGACCTCGGCAAACATCTTTATCTTCAGTTCGACGGTATCTTCCGTGATGCCCGTATCTGGATAAACGGTTTCTACCTGGGACACGAACCGAGCGGCTATGCCACGCAGGTGTATGACATTACGGAATACCTGAATTACGGAGAAGAGAATCTTATCTGCGTCCGTGCGGATGCCACGCTCGAGGAGGGCTGGTTTTACGAGGGTGCGGGCATCTACCGCCATGTATGGCTGAACAAGACGGCGCCGTTACATGTAGCTCCTTTCGGAACCTTTGTGCACAGCACGCTGGCCGCACCTTTTGACAAGGCCAAGCTGACGATAGAGACCACTGTTGAAAACTCCGGTCTGCAAACGGAGGATTACCGCCTCTGCCATATCCTCCGGGATGCCGACGGCAAGGAAGTGGCACGCTGCGAAACGGCCGGTAAGCCGGTACTGCCGAAAGACCGCCAGCTCACCGTCGGTGAAATAGCGCTGGACAAACCTCATCTTTGGAGTGTGGATACACCTTATCTATATACACTGCTTACGGAAGTCTATCAGCATGGCAAGCTGGTGGATGCTTATACCACTACTACGGGTATTCGTGACATCCGCTTCGATGCCGACAAGGGCTTCCTCTTGAACGGACAGCCTCTGAAACTGAAAGGTGTGAACATGCACCAAGACCACCCCGGAGTAGGTGCCGGCATTCCCGATGCCCTGCAAGTGTACCGACTGAAGGAACTGAAGAAGTTCGGCTGCAATGCCTACCGTTCTTCCCATAACCCGATGACTCCCGAAATGCTCGATGCCTGCGACAGCCTCGGCATCCTTGTGATAGAAGAAAACCGTCTGACGGGTGTCAACGAGGAACATACTCGCCTGCTGAAACGCATGATAGACCGCGACCGCAACCATCCGTGCATTATCCTTTGGAGCGTAGGCAACGAGGAGTGGGGCATCGAGTGGAAAGAAAGCGGTACACGCATTGCTGCCACGATGCGCGAATATTGCCACCGTTTCGACCCTACGCGCCTCATGACCGTTGCTTCGAGCAGTGGCCCTGCCATCTTGATTCCCGCAGACGTGGCCGGTTATAACTACATCCTTCAGAATCCAGTAGAGCAGCACCGCAAGGATTATCCCGGCCGCCGTGCGCTCGGTTCGGAAGAGACTACGGGCTGTGGTACGCGCGGCATCTACTTCGATGCCCACGACAAAGGCCACATGGTGGCGCACAACCGCAAGCCGAACGGACCTGACAGCCTGCTGAACTGCATCGAGCGTGGCTGGAAATTCTATGACGAACGTCCCTATTTGGCGGGTCTTTTCTATTGGACGGGTTTCGACTACCGCGGCGAGCCCAACCCCATGAAGTTCCCGGCTACGGGCTCACAATTCGGCATTCTGGACTACTGTGGCTTCCCCAAGGACGAAGCCTGGTATCTGAAGTCCTGGTGGACGGATGAGCCGGTGCTGCACATCCTTCCTCACTGGAATCTGCAAGGTCACGAAGGTGATAGCATCGACATTTGGGTATACAGCAACTGCGATGAAGTGGAATTGACTGTGAACGGCAAGAAACTGGATCGCAAACCGATGCCCCGAAACGGCCATCTTTCCTGGAAAGCCGTTTTCCAGCCCGGTGCAGTGAAGGCTGTAGGCTATAAGAACGGCAAAAAAATATTGGCCCGTACTGTGGAGACTACCGGTGCTCCTGCCCGTATCTCCCTGACGGCAGACCGTCCCGTCATTCAGGCAGACAATCGGGATGTGACAGTGTGTAACATTGAGTTGCAGGACAAGAAGAAACGTTTTGTCCCCACTGCCTGCAACGACTTGACGATAACCGTCTCCGGTCCGGTACGCATCCTTGGGGTGGGGAATGGAGACCCCGCTTATCAGGCTACGGAACGTCCGGCCGACGCCGATGCCCGCACCTATCAGGTAAAGGCATTCAACGGACTTGCACAGGTGCTGTTGCAAAGTACCGGCGAAGCGGGAGAAGCCACACTGACGGTCGTTTCGGAAAACCTGCCGGAAACTTCCTGCGTCTTGAAGCTGCAGAAGTAAGCGGCTTATCATTCATATCATCCGGCGAAGCGGAGACCTTTCTTTTGTCTATGGGGCAAGAGAGGGATCTCCGCTTCTTTCTTCCTCAAACTATAGTGTGTAAGTGTACGAGATGCGCATCTCGTGTTATATGAGATGTATATCTCGTACAGCATGAGATATGCATCTCATACATCCTTACATTAGAGCCTGAGGGGGAGAAGAACGGAAGTTTTGCTTTTCCGGGCGGGACTTTCCCGGGTATCTGCTCATATATAACAATTATTACCTCTAAATGTAACAAATGGTACTGTTGTGGGATTAAAAAGAATGAGTATATTTGTGGCATGATATTTTTTTAACCAATGCCTATGGAAAACCAGAACTATATCATGAGGGAGATAACCCCTCTGTCGGAACGTGACTGTTTCTATATTGCCGATCGTCGCAAAACAGAATTTACCTACCCCATCCATTGTCACGCAGAGTATGAACTGAACTTCACGGAACATGCTTCCGGCGTACGTCGTGTGGTGGGCGATTCTGCCGAGATTATCGGTGATTATGACCTGGTGCTGATAACCGGTAAGGAGTTGGAGCATGTATGGGAGCAACATGAATGTACCTCCGGGGATATTCGGGAGATTACCATCCAGTTCTCTCCCGACTTGTTCTTCGGGAACGTTGTCAACAAGAACCAGTTCGACAGTATCCGCCGGATGCTGGAGCGTGCACAGTGCGGACTTAGTTTCCCCATGCAGGCCATCATGAAGGTGTACAACTGGCTGGATAAGCTGGCTTCCGAGGAGCAGGGCTTTTATGCCGTGATGAACTTTCTCCGTATCCTTTACGAACTTTCCCTCTATGACAATGCCCGGGTGTTGTCCAGTTCTTCGTTTGCCAAGATAGAGACTTTCTCTGACAGCCGCCGGGTACAGAAGGTGCAGAAATACATTTCCACCCATTATCAGGAGGATATCCGGTTGGCTTCATTGGCCGATATGGTGGGCATGACCCCGGTCTCTTTCAGCCGTTTCTTTCGCCTGCGCACCGGCAAGACGCTTTCCGACTACATTATTGATATCCGTCTGGGCTTTGCCACGCGTATGTTGGTAGATTCCACGCGTACTATTGCAGAGGTGTGCTATGACTGCGGCTTCAACAATCTGTCCAATTTCAATCGTATGTTCAAGCGGAAGAAGGGATGCTCGCCGAAGGAATTCCGTGAGAATTATCGGAAAAAGAAGCTGGTGATATGATAAAAAAGTATTGGTATTCTTCATTGAAAGTGCCTATTTTTGCACCAATGATTAATACTAATATCTGATATCATGAAAAGAGTTTTTTCCTTATTTTTATGTCTGCTGTGTGTATGTGCTGTGACGGCGCAGATACGCGGCAATGAAATCCGTGTAGTCGTTTCACCCGACCATAGCGATTGGGTGTATCGTCTGAATGAGAAGTGTACGTTTACCGTCCGGGTGCTGAAGGCACAGAACCTCTTGCCCGATGTCAAGATTGACTATGAACTGGGCCCCGAAATGTATCCTACTGAAGTAAAGAAAGACATGGTGCTGAAAGATGGTACCTTGAAGTTGCAAGGCACGATGAAGACTGCAGGCTTCTTGCGTTGCAAGGTCAAGGCGCATGTGGACGGCCGGACTTATGAAGGGCTGGCTACATCGGCCTATGCTCCTGAGCAGCTGCAACCCGTGACGAAACTTCCTGCCGATTTTCAGGGTTATTGGGCCAAGACCTTGGAAGAGGCGCGCAAGACTCCGTTGAATCCCCTTATGACGCTGCTTCCCGAACGCTGTACGGAAACGGATAATGTATATCAGGTCAGCTTCCAGACAAAAGCCTGGGGAGGACGTTTTTACGGTATTCTCAGTATTCCCAAGAAAGAAGGGAAGTATCCGGCTTTGCTGCGTGTGCCCGGTGCGGGTGTCCGCCCTTATGCGGGAGATACGTATACGGCTCCTGGAAAGGTAATTATATTGGAGGTGGGTATCCACGGCATTCCCGTCACGATGCAGCAGTCTGTATATGATGCGCTGGCAGGTGGGGCGCTGAGCAATTATTGGACGTTCGGCCGCGACAATCGGGATGCTTCTTACTATAACCGTGTGGTGGTAGGCGCTTTGCGTGCTGTGGATTTTATCTGTTCGCTGCCGCAGTACAACGGGAAAGCGCTGGGCGTTACGGGCTCCAGCCAGGGCGGTGCCTTGTCTGTGATTACGGCGGCTCTTGATTCACGCGTTACTTTTCTGGCGGCAGTTCATCCTGCCCTGTGCGACCACGAAGCCTTCTTCAAGAAGCGTGCTTGCGGTTGGCCCCATTATTTCTATTATTACGGTGCTCCCGATGAAAAGCAGCTTGAAACGGTTCGCTATTATGATACGGCAAACTTTGCCCGCCTGCTGAATGTGCCCGGTTGGTTCAGTTGGGGGTATAACGATGAGGTCTGTCCTCCCACTTCCATGTATGCAGCCTACAATGTGATTGCTTCTCCGAAGGAATTGCATCCTTATCTGGAAACCGGGCATTATTGGTATCAGGAACAGTGGGATGAATGGCTGGACTGGATACGGAGACAACTTGATGTGCCAATGTGATTAATCACATTGGCACATTAATCTGATAATATAGTATCATTTTTTATGATATGATCCGCGTATCTTTGTGTATCGCTTAAAAACTGATAATATGAAGAAACAATTCCTTTTACTGACAGTACTTTTATTCCTTTTGGGAGCATGTGCCCCTAAGCCTGCGGAGCATTCGTTTATTAAGGTCAATGCCGATGGACAGTTCGTTCGCGACGGAAAACCCTATTATTTTGTAGGTGCCAATTTCTGGTACGGTGCCATTCTTGGTTCCGAAGGTGAAGGCGGCAATCGTGAACGGTTGCATAAGGAGCTGGACTTTCTGAAAAGTATTGGCATCAACAACCTGCGCGTATTGGTGGGTGCTGACGGTGAAAATGGCATAAAGACGCGGGTAGAGCCCTCTTTACAAGTGGCACCGGGCGTTTATAATGATACTATCTTAGCCGGATTGGATTATTTTATGAATGAACTGCGTGAACGTGATATGACAGCTGTACTCTATTTGAACAATTCCTGGGAATGGAGCGGTGGCTATTCCGTTTACCTGCAATGGTCCGGACACGGTGAGGCCGTGGTGCCTGCCGTAGACGGATGGCCCGCCTATATGGAGTATGTCAAGCAGTTCCCTCAATCGGACAGCGCGAAGGCCTTGTTTGCCAATCATGTCAATTATATTGTTTCACGCACCAATAGGTATAATCAGATAAAATATGTGGATGACCCCACTATTATGTCTTGGCAGATTGGTAACGAGCCTCGCGCTTTCTCTGACGAGAACAAGGAACCGTTTGCCCGCTGGATGGCCGATGTGGCTGCACAAATCAAGTCACTTGACCCGAACCACATGGTGTCTTCTGGCAGTGAGGGCTCGTGGGGATGCGAAATGGATATGAATCTTTTCGAGAAGATTCATGCCGACCCCAACATCAATTATCTGAATATCCACATCTGGCCTTACAACTGGAGTTGGGTGAAGGCGGACAGCCTGAAGGAACTTCTTCCGTGTGCCAAGGAAAATACTAAGAAGTATATAGATGACCACATGGTCATTGCTCGGAAGTACAGCAAGCCGATTGTTTTGGAGGAGTTCGGTTTTCCCCGTGACGGTTTCAGCTTTTCCAAAGAGGCACCGACCACTGCCCGCGATGAATATTACCGTTATGTATTCGACCTTATCCGCCAGGACCGTGAGAGCGGCGGACTCTTTGCCGGATGCAACTTCTGGGCATGGGGCGGTTTTGCCGAACAAAATCCCGGCCATGTATTCTGGGAAAAGGGGGATGACTATACCGGTGACCCGGCTCAAGAACAACAAGGACTGAACTCTGTCTTTGCCACAGACAGCACTATTGAAATAATTAAAGCGGAAAACCGGAAGCTGCAAAATTAAACCTATCCTTTCGTAATCCCTGTCTGAAAATTAGAATGTAAGCGTGTACAAAGCGTTTGTACCGTTATATAAGAAAGATTATTACTCTAAATACTAAGTATGATATGAAAAGCATATGGAAAGTTATGTTGGCGGTTTGTTGCCTAGGTATGACCGTTGGTTGTGGCACAAACCCGTCGAAGAATGAAAAAGTAAAGGAAACGCTACCGGCATTGGTAGTCAATGGTACGCAGCTGATGAATACCGAAGGAGACACGGTGGTATTGCACGGTGTCAGCTATGGCTGGCATCAGTTCTGGCCCCGTTTCTACAATGCCTCTTCGGTTGCTTATCTGGTCAATGACTGGGGCGCACAAGTGCTTCGGGCCTCTATGGGAGTGGATTTGGATAGCGCCTGCTATGTGAACAAGCCCGAATTCGGTATTGAGTGTGTTACGAAAGTGGTGGATGCTGCTATCGAGAACGGCGTTTACGTCATCATCGACTGGCATAGCCACAATCTGCGGCAGGAAGAAGCAAAGGAGTTCTTCACCCAAATGGCTACCCGTTACAAAGGGGTTCCTAATGTCATCTATGAGGTTTTCAACGAACCGGTGGAAGACAGTTGGGAGCAGGTGAAGACATACTCTGTGGAGGTTATCAAGACGATTCGTGCCATAGAACCGGATGCCGTTATCCTCGTTGGTTGTCCGCATTGGGACCAGGACATCCATTTGGCAGCAGACGATCCTATTACCGGATATAACAATATAATGTATACACTTCACTTTTATGCCAATACCCACGGACAGTGGCTGCGCGACCGCGCCGACTATGCTTTGGGCAAGGGCTTGCCGATTTTCGTTTCCGAATGCGCCGGTATGGAGGCAAGCGGGGACGGCCCCATCAGTAAAGAAGAGTGGGGGAATTGGTTGGACTGGATGCAGCGGCATTCCATCAGCTGGGTGGCCTGGTCTTTGTCTGACAAGGATGAGACTTGCTCCATGTTCTATCCGTCGGCTTCTTCCGAGGGAAACTGGAAAGATACAGACATGAAGGAATGGGGAAGAATGGTACGGGACGAACTGAAGAAATGACTTTTTGTAGTAATAGATGTTAACCAAATATTATCATTTGATAAAATAGTATTATAAGATTTGATGCTAAAAGTCTACTTTTGTAAAGCCTAACTAAAATTTGATAATCATATAATGTTTAACCGCTAATGAAATGAAAAATGCCTATGAGAAAGGAGTGATATGTATACCAACCACTTTATAGAATAAGGTATATCTAATTTTTCCTCAAAAAGAGAAGTTTAACCTTATATTAAACGGTAGATGCCGCCAGGCAATACCAATTCATTAATTTAAGAAAAATACAAGTATGAATTTAAAATTCAGAAGAACCGCGCTGCTCGTGGGTATCTGTTCGGCTGTCAGCCTGACTTATACTCCGCAACTTTTCGCCGCATCGGTCGATGCAATAGATGCTGTGCAGCAAGCAAAAAAAATCACAGGTACTGTAACAGATGCAATGGGACCGGTTATCGGTGCCAATGTGTTGGAAAAAGGCACCACAAATGGTGTCATTACCGACATTGACGGTAATTTCACATTGAATGTTCAGCCGGGAGCCACGATTGTAGTGTCTTTTATCTGTCTCTTATACACATCTCCGAGCCCACGAGACTGCAGCTAATCTCGTA
>ENA-OZVF01000516-OZVF01000516.1-human-gut-metagenome-genome-assembly--contig:-NODE-516-length-11468-cov-3.939192_pt1 | contig 11468 bp, 10 predicted proteins | sample MGYA00243449_ERZ654053 | MGnify/ENA primary metagenome ERZ654053 (study PRJEB26926, sample SAMN06165127) | human gut metagenome | biome: ENVO:00009003; feature: ENVO:2100002; material: ENVO:00002003... | reverse complement strand
GCAGTCTCGTGGGCTCGGAGATGTGTATAAGAGACAGTCTTGTAGTCGGCCGTGATGCCGTGCTTGCGGAGGTAGTCGATCTCGTATTCGCGCGTCAGGGTCATGTCGCGCGTCGGGGTGATGATCTCGATCTCGGGTGCCAGTACCTGGAACGTCAGGTCGAAGCGCACCTGGTCGTTGCCGGCGCCCGTCGAGCCGTGGGCCACGCAGTCGGCGCCGATCGACTTGGCGTATTCGATGATGGCGATGGCCTGGAAAATACGCTCCGAGCTGACCGAAATGGGGTAGGTGCCGTTGCGCAGGATGTCGCCGTAGATCATGTATTTGATGCTCTTTTCGTAGTATTCCTGCTCGATGTCGAGCGTGGCGTGCTTCACGGCGCCCAGCGCCAGGGCGCGTTTTTCGATGTTCGCAAGCTCCTCCCTCGAGAAGCCGCCCGTGTTGGCGATGGCCGTATAGACATCGTACCCTTTATCCTCGGAGAGGTATTTCACGCAGAACGAGGTGTCGAGACCTCCGCTGAATGCCAGAACTACTTTTTGCTTTCCCATTTTCTTATATCGTTTTGTTTATTTCAGGTGGAATAATTTTTTGAACTTGTTTTTGAAGAACATGACGTAGGGCGCCATGCGCGACTGTACCTGCGGGGGTTCCTTGGCAGGGTCGTAGAGCATACCCGTGCAGAGGCACATGCGCCGGTTGTTGCGTTGCAGGATGTCGTAGTTGCAGCACCCCTGGCAACCCCGCCAGAACTCCTCGTCCTCGGTGAGCTCGGAAAAGGTCACCGGAGTGTAGCCCATGCGCGAATTGAGTTTCATCACGGGCAGCGACGTCGTAATACTGAATAACTTGGCGTACGGGAATCGTCGTCGGGCCAGCTCGAATGTTCGTCGCTTGATCTGCTCCGCGAGTCCCATATGGCGGTACTCCGGGTCGACGATAAGTCCCGAGGTCGCGACGAAATCGCCGTGTCCCCAACACTCGATGTAGCTGAAACCGATAAGTTTCTCACCGTCCAGCGCCACGACGGCCTTGCCACCGGTCATTTTTGCGGCGATGTATTCGGGCGAACGCTTGGCGATGCCCGTGCCACGCTGCAATGCCGACTCGTAGATCAGATCGCAGATACGCTGGGCGTAGTGCGCGTGTGACGAGTCGGCAAATACGACGCTGATAGAGTTGTTATTCATTTACTTTTATGTGGGTAAAATTGTGGTATGAATCAGTTGTTGATACGGAAGGCGCGCTGCACGCCCTTGATCCGCATGATGGAGTGGATGAGCGTGTCCACGACGCCCGCGCCGGGCACCTCGACGCTCACCGTGCCCCCGATGCACCCGTTGGCGAGCGATGAGAAGTTGATCGAGCGGATGTTGAGCTTCAGGTCGCGGCTGATGACCTCGGTGATGTGGTTGGCCATGCCCGTCGTGTCGGCCGCCACGATGCGGATCGAGACGCGGAAGGCACCCTCGGCTGTCGAACGCCAGCGCGCTTCGATAACCCGGTAGGGGTAGTTCTCGCGCATGCGCTTGGCATTGGGGCAGTCGTTGCGGTGGATCGTGATGCCCGAGTTGATCGTCACGAACCCGAAAACGTCGTCGCCCTTGATCGGGTTGCAGCATTTGGCCAGCTTGTACTGGATCTTCGAGATGTCGTCGTCGATCACCAGCGCGTCCTGCGGCGCGGTGCTCTCCTTGACGTTGTGCACCTTGTTGCGCTCGGCTTCGGCCGCGGCGGCACGGCGCTGTTCGTCGGCCTCGCCCGAAATATGGCGGGCGAGGATCTCCTTGATCGTGCCCAGGTCGACTTTCTGCGTGGCGATCAGTGCGTAAACCTCCGTGCCGGTGCGAACCTTGAAGTATTTGACCAGGTAGGCCACCGCCTCGTCGATGGTCAGCGTGAATTTCCAGTTCTTGAGCTTGCGTTCGAGCTCTTCGCGTCCCATGCGCGTATGTTTGGCCTGCTCTTCGCGCAGGTAGGACTTGATCTTGTTGCGGGCCTTCGACGTGACTACGAAGTTGAGCCAGTCGGACTTGGGCGTCTGGTTCTTCTGGGTCAGGATTTCGACGATGTCGCCGTTGTGGAGCTGTTCGCGGATCGAGACCGCCCGGTTGTTGACCTTGCCCCCCACGCACGTGGAACCCAGCGAGGTGTGGATGTCGAACGCGAAGTCCAGGAGCGAAGCCCCCTCGGGCAATTTCCGCAGGTCGCCGTTGGGCGTGAAGACGAAGATCTCGCCCGAGGCCGGCTTGGCGTCGAAGCGCTGCGCCAGCGAATGCGTGGTGTCCTCGAGCAGTTCGCGCAGGCGTCCCAGCCACATTTCGCTGGTCTGGGCTCCCTGGTTGACCCCCTTGTAGCGCCAGTGCGCCGCGATGCCGCGTTCGGCCACGGCGTCCATGCGTTCGGTGCGGATCTGCACCTCGACCCACCGGCCGCCGGCCGACACGGTGGTGTGCAGCGATTCGTACCCGTTGGATTTCGGGATCGAGATCCAGTCGCGCATGCGGTTGGGGTTGGGCGTGTAGAAATCCGTGACGATGGAATAGGCCGTCCAGCACTGCTGTTTCTCCTGTTCCTTGTCGCAGTCGATGATGATGCGGATGGCGAAGATGTCGTAGACCCCTTCGAACGGGACGTTCTGCTTGTGCATCTTCGTCCAGATCGAGAAAATCGACTTGGTGCGGCTCTTGATGTGGTATTTGATGCCCAGCTTGCCGAGCCTCTCCTCGATGGGCACCAGGAACCGCGCGATGAAAGCCCTGCGCTCCTCGGCGCTCTCTTCGAGCTTGGTGACGATATGTTCGTAGTCCTTGGGTTCGAGGTATTTCAGCGCGATGTCCTCCAGTTCGCTCTTGAGGCTGTAAAGACCCAGTTTATGGGCGATCTGGGCGTAGAGGTTCATCGACTCCCAGCTCTTCTTGCGCCATTTTTCACGCGGGAACATTTCGAGCGAGCGCATCACTTCGAGCCGGTCGGCCAGCTTGATGAGGATCACGCGCGGGTCTTCCGAATAGGAAACCAGCAGGTCGCGGAAATTGTCGGCCTGTTCCTTGGCGACCTTCAGTTTCAGTTCGGAGATGTTCGCAAGGCCCATTGTGAGGCCGACGACCTGTTCGCCGAAGCGGTCGCGGATGTCGGCGGTCAGGGCGAGGAACTCTTCGGCGGGGAGCTGCTTGTGGGCCAGGCGCACCACGTCGTGCAGGATGGCCGAGACCGTGGAGTTGCGGCCGAGGCCCACTTCCGAGATTACGACCATAGCCACGGCTACGGCATGGTCGAGCAGCGGCGTGCCGTCATAGCGGCACAGGCCCGTGAGCTTCCCGTCGGCGTAGACGAGCGCCTCGTCGACGAGGGCCCGGGTCTGCTCCGAGAAGTTCGCGCGCACGAGCGTGCGGAGATTTTCATACCGTGAAAAGTCCATTTTTGCCTAACCGCTTAACCTTGCTGGCAAAGATATGAAAAAATTTCATAAATTTGGCACGTCAGACCAATACACAGCGTTATGGCAAATAAAAAGGATGTTTATATTCCGACCGTGGGCGAGGAGATCGCCAACACGGTTACGCACGGGGTGATGTCGCTCGTGGCCCTCGTGGCGCTCCCGTTTGCCGCCGTGTGGGCCTACGTGCATGATCCCAACCCGGTTATGGCATCGGTTTCGGTGAGCATTTTCGTGATCTCGATCTTCCTGATGTTCCTTGCCTCGACGCTCTACCATTCGATGAACCCGGCGTCGAAGCACAAGGCCGTCTTTCATATCCTCGACCATATCTTCATCTATGTGGCGATCGCCGGCAGTTACACTCCGATCGCCTTGTCGGTCATCGGCGGCTGGCAGGGGATATTCATCACCATCCTGCAGTGGGCGATGGTGCTGTTCGGCATCTTTTACAAGTCGCTGTCGCGCAACTCGATCCCGGCCATCAGCCTGACGATTTATCTGGTGATGGGGTGGACGATCGTCTTCTTCCTGCCGCTTTTCGTGCGGCAGGCCTCGACGGCGCTGCTGGTGCTGATCGCAGGGGGCGGCGTGCTCTACACGCTCGGCGCCTGGTTCTATGCCCGGCAGGGGTTTCGCTACCACCACATGGTATGGCATCTGCTGATCAACCTTGCGGTCGTGGCGCATTTCATCGGGATCGTGTTTTTCCTCTACTGACGGGGCCCGCATTGCCGTGCGTTTCGGCCTAAGCAGGGAACCCCGGAAAATATTCCGGACACCTCGGACACTTCAGACACCCCGGGCGTCCCAGGCTGCCGGGCGAGGCTGCGGGCACCGTGTCCGGTTGCCGGGTCAGTGCTTATAGACGGCGTAGATGTGATCCGCGGGCAGGGCGTACAGTTTCCGCTCTGCGTCGGTGAAGCTCGCGGCGTAGTCGATATCCGCGGCCTCGAAGCCCGCGGCGCGCAGCCGGTCTGTGTAGTCCGCGCCGTAGATGCGGCGGTGGTCGTATTGCCCGAAGATGCGCGTGCGCTCATCGGGGTCGGTGATCGTGTCATCCTCGAAGGTCTGTTCGTAATCCGCCTCCACGGGCGAGAGCAGGATGCCCCAGCCGCCGGGTTTGAGGATGCGGTAGAGTTCGCACAGCGCCTTGCGGTCGTCGGCGACGTGTTCGAGCAGGTGGTTGCAGAGGATGACGTCGACCGAATCGTCGGCCAGCGGGATTTGCTGTACGTCGAAATGCAGGTCGGCCAGCGGGCTTTCGAGGTCGGCCGTGACATATTGCCCCGGATGCCCCGCAAAATGGGGTTTCAGGTGGCGCATGATGCAGACCTCGGGCGCGATGTGGAGCGTGCGGGGATAGCATTTGAGCAGGTCGGTCTCGCGCGTGAGATAGAGCCACAGCAGCCGGTGGCGTTCCAGTGACAGGCATTTGGGACAGAGCGCATTGGCGCGTGTATGTACGTAGCCGTAGGGCAGGAATTTCCGGTATTTGGCTCCGCATACGGGGCACTCGGCGCCGCGTCCCCTGTAAAACAGGCCCGCCATCGGCACGGCCCAGCCCGCGATGCGTTGCAGGAGCGGCCGCGGCACGTGGTTAAGCGTCCATTTGATCAGTTTCTTCATCGTCATTCCAGAATCTTCGATACCTCCTCTTCGGCCTTGTGCAGGCGCGCCTTGCAGCTTGCGATCAGCTCCGTGGCGCGTTTCACCTCGGCGGCGAGGCTGTCCACATCCATCTCTTCGCTGCGGAAGCGGGCGAGGATTTTCTCGATCTCGGCGATCGCCTCGGCGTAGGCCGGTTCTTTTTTCTTTGCCATATCTCTCGTGGTTTAACAACTGTTTCTCATCGTGTCCTTACCGTGCAGCCTTAGTTCCCTGCCCGAACAGGATTTCGCGGTAGCGAGCGATGTCCAGCCCGTCGTCGAACTTGCGGGCGAAAAGCGGGGAATTTCCCCCCCCCTCGACTTGAGCACGGACAGTTGAGACAAGTCGCTTGTGGACAATGTTTTCGGGTGTGCCCCGGGGTGCGACCAGTCGGCATGGACAAGCGAATAATTCGCGTTGTACCCGGCAAACGGGGAGTCGCCGAGCAGCGTATGGAAAAATAGTTCATCGGCTGCATGGCTGTACCGAAATGCAGGGATAAAGTCGGGGTGTGCAGTGAGGTAATCGAAGATGAAATCGCGCATACGATCCGTAATTGCAATCCACTGGCTACCTTTCTCCAGCGGCGGGAGCCGGTCGAAAAAAGGGTTGTCCGCACGCATAGTGCATTTCATGGCGATCCGCAGCAAGCGGCGGGCGAAGGTCGCTTTGTCGGGGCAGAACCTCCTCCGGCGTATCCGGTCGGCCTCTTCGGGGGTGATGGACGGATTGGCCGAAATGAACTGCCGTCCCCGGTCATAGGCTTCCCGGAGTACCGTACGTATCGTTTCGGCAGGGTATAACGGCAGGGTGTCGCCCGAAATCAGGACGACGTAACGGAAACCCCCGTCGCGTGTCGCCGAGAAAAGCCGGAGCGTACTTTCTACCATGCCGAATCCGCCCCAGTAGACTTTCGTACGCGGTTCGACGAAACAAACGCGCCCGGTCTTGCCGAGTGCGGCGAAGGCCCCGATGTCCGCCTTGCCGTCCACATGGATGAACAGCCCGTTGCCGGGTGCATCGAGCTGGTGCACGAGTTCCGCCAGCACGGGCGTGTACTTGTGGCACAGCACGCAGAACGCGATCCGGAAAGGGGTGTCCTCTTTCATGGCGGGGTCATTTCGTTTCGGTGTATTGAACGGTGCCCTCGATGCGGCCGTCGGCGACCTCGATGTCGAGCGTGTCGCCTTTTCCGACTTGTGCGGCGGAGAAAACGGCTTTGCCGTCCGTGCGGACGATGGCGAAGCCCAGCCGCAGGATACGCTCCGGGGAGCGTCCGGCGACCAGTTCGGCCGCATTGCCGAGCCGGGACGCCTGGCGTGCGAGGAAATTCCCGGCACTGGCCGCGAGGGTTTCGCGCATCTGCTCCAGGGCCATCCCCCGTTGTCTGAGCAGCCCCTTGGCATGGAAGAGCAGGTGGCTGGACAGCTCCTGAAGCCGCAGTTCCTGTGCCCGCGAGGTGACCAGTACGTTGTCGCGCAGTTGCAGGGCGGCGTTGTCGAGCCATGCGTCGATCGTGTCCATCCGCTCCACCAGCCACCCGGCCACCGCCGTCGGGGTTTTGAGCGCCGTATGCGCCACCATGTCCGCCACGCTCGTATCCTTGTCATGGCCGATACCCGTCAGCACCGGCAGCGGGAACTGCGCCACGTGGGTGCAGAGCCGGTAGGCATTGAAGCAGTTGAGGTCGCTGGCCGAACCGCCGCCGCGGATGATGACCACGGCGTCGAACTCCTCCATGCGGTCGGCCACGGCGCACAGCGCCGCGACGATCGACTCCTCGGCCGCCGCACCCTGCATGAACGCATCGAAGAGCGTGAGACGGAACCGGTAGGGGCTTTTGCCGATCTCCTTGCAGAAATCCTGGTAGCCGGCGGCATTGGCGCTCGAAACGATGGCTATGCGCTGTACGACGGCGGGCATCCCGACCTCGCGGTTCATGTCCCACACGCCCTCCTTGCGCAGGCAGTCGATGGTCTGCTGCCGCTGCCGCTGCATGTCGCCCAGCGTGTAGGCAGGGTCGATGTCGGTGATCTGGAGCGAGAATCCGTAGAGTTCGTGGTAGTTGACGGCGACTTTGGCCAGGATCTTGATCCCTGCGGCGAGCCGCTGCCCGGTTTCTGCTTCGAAATAACCCGCAATGCGGGAATAGGCCGTGCGCCAGATCACGGCGCGCGACTGTGCCAGCGGCACGCCGTTATCGCCCCCTTTCTCGACGAGTTCCAGGTAGCAGTGCCCCGAATAGTTGACTTTGACCTCGGAGATCTCGGCGCTCACCCAGACGGGCAAGGCAAAACGCTCGTGGAGGGTCTCCTTCACGAGCCGTTGTAATTCCGACAGGGTGATATGGGCGTGCGGCAGCATGGGTCAGCGCCAAACCAGTTCTACGGGACGGGGCATCCGTTTGCCCTTGGGGAGCTGGATGTGCAGCACCCCTTCGCTTGCGACGGCGACGCCGTTTTTCTGCGCCGGGTGCCAGTGCGGGGCTTCGGAGAGTGCCTTCAGCACGCGCCGCTTGAGACGGTTGTCCGTCGATTCGAGCTCCTGCGCCAGGACGGCCTTGCCTTCGGGAGTTACGGTGTAGCGCAGTATGATGCGGGCTGCCGGTTCGTCGTCGTCCCATTTGACCTGCCCGGCGATGTACTCGTCGAAGGTCGTGCCGGCCTCGAAGACCGCGGGTTTGTCGTAGCGGAGCGAGATGAGTATTACCCCGTTGGCGGCTTTCTCCCCGTAGCGGGCGATGGTTTCCTCGTCGGCCGGCAGGGATTCGATATTTTCGATGTCGTCGGGCGGGATCGATTCGATCTCTTCGGTTTCGACGCCGTTGACGATATACAGGGGACGCTGCGCCACGGCGGAGAGTGTCGCGGCGAAGAGGGCGGATAGGATCAGGATGTATCTTTTCATGCGGTGCTTTTCCCGATAAACGCATCCCCGGCGGGGAATATTGCCCGCCGCAGTATGCCCGGAGCGTATGCGGGATGATGCGAAGATAACGGTTTTGGTGCGGAATGCCAAATTTTTCCCGGCGATATGTTGCCGCGGCCTGCCGGGCGATCGTATCCGGCGGGGTGGGGCGAATGCCCTTCCCGGCGGGGTTCCCGGTGCTCTCCCCGGCTGTGCCAGGTATGGGTGCCGTGCGGTTTACAGGATTTCCTCCCACATGAAGCGGGCGATGTCGGCGCAGCCGTTGGCCTTGAAGCGGACGCCTTCCTTTTCGAGCAGCTCCCGCTGCCGGGGCCAGCCGGGGGCGGTGCGCCCGGCGCTGTTGACCACGCGGTGGCAGGGGAGCCCTGCCGGGGCGGAGGCCATGGCGCGGCCTACGCGGCGGGCGTGGTCGGGCATGCCGATCAGCCGGGCGATCTGCTTGTAGGAAACGATCTTCCCGGCGGGGATTTGCGCCACGACGGCATATACCTCGTCGTCGAATGCCCGGCCTGTCAGTTTGTCGGTTTGCAATGGTTTTCGGTCGATAGCGGTTTGCGACAGGTTCCCCCTCCAAGCCCCGTTGGCCATGGAAGGCCGGGGTTGCCCCGATGCTGCCGGCCCGGACGGGGGCAGTACGCATGCGGGGATGGGGGCTCCCATGGGGGCGGTTTTTACAACTCGCTTTCCTTCAGGCGCTCGGCGTTCTCCGCCACGATCAGGTGGTCGATCACGTCCTGTATGTCGCCGTCCATGAAGGCCGAGAGGTTGTAGACTGTATAGTTGATGCGATGGTCGGTGATGCGTCCCTGCGGATAGTTGTAGGTGCGGATCTTGGCCGAGCGGTCACCCGTCGAGACCATCGTCTTGCGCTTCGAGGCGATCTCGTCGAGGTATTTCGAGTATTCGAGGTTGAACACGCGCGTACGCAGCTCCTCGAAGGCCTTGTCGAAGTTCTTGAGCTGCGACTTCTGATCCTGGCACTGTACGACGATGCCCGTGGGGATGTGCGTCAGGCGGATGGCCGAATAGGTCGTGTTGACCGACTGCCCGCCGGGCCCCGAGGCGCAGAAGATGTCCTTGCGGATGTCGTTCATCGAGATCTCGACGTCGAATTCCTCGGCTTCGGGCAGTACGGCCACCGAGGCGGCCGACGTATGGACGCGGCCCTGCGTCTCGGTCTGGGGCACGCGCTGGACACGGTGCACGCCCGACTCGTACTTGAGCGTGCCGTAGACGTTCTGCCCCGTGACTTTGAGGACGACTTCCTTGTAGCCGCCCGCGGCGCCGTCCGAGAAGGAGGTGACCTCATAGCGCCAGCCCTTCGACTCGATGTATTTGGTATACATGCGCAGCAGGTCGCCGGCGAAGATGGCCGCCTCGTCGCCGCCCGTGCCGCCGCGGATCTCCATGATGGCGTTCTTCGAGTCCTGCGGGTCTTTGGGGATCAGCAGCAGTTTGATCTGCTCTTCCATCTGCTCGATGGCCGGTTCCAGTTCGGTGATCTCGCCGCGTGCCATTTCGCGCATCTCCTCGTCCTTGTCGTTGGAGAGGATGTCCTTGGCTTCGGCCAGGTTGGCCAGCGCCGTGCGGTAACGCTCCGAGGTTTCGATGATCGGCTCCAGCTCCTTGTACTCCTTGTTGAGCTGCACGAATTGTTTGACGTCGGCGATGACTTCGGGGTCGGTGAGTTTCTGCCCCGTCTCCTCGTATTTGAGTTTCAGGCCGTCGAGACGGCTCAAAATGCTGTTGTCTGCCATAAATCCTTATTTTGCCGGCAAAGATACGCAATAATCGTCAAACGGCAATGCGCCGTCTGAAAAAACGGGGCTGCGCCTCTCCGTGGGGAGATTATTGCCCCGCAGGCCAATCCGACTCCCGGCGGGAACGAACCTGTTGGCCGAACTCCTGTACGGCTGCCTGCACTGCGGCTTCCGCGAGTTCCCTCCCTGCGCTTTTGCGGCTTGTGGCCGGTCGTATCCCGACATCCACGCAGCCGGGCAGGCCGGGCTGCCGCAGGAGCACGGAAGCAGTATTGCGATCATCGTTCAGCTCTTTCAGCCAGTCCAGCGTTGCCTGTTGCCACTGTTCCTTGTATTTGAAGCGGTCGCGGATGCCCCAGCCGTGTCCGCCGGTGGGGTAAATGTGCATGGAGGCTTTTACGCCGTGCTCCTTGAGGGCGTTGTAATAGAGGATGCCGTTGACGGGCGGCACGACCTTGTCGTCGTCCGAAAGCAGCAGCAGCGTCGGCGGGGTCTGTGCCGTCACGCGGTTCTGGAGCGAATACCACGTGTCGCTCTCCGCATTGCGGCTGCCGCCCAGCAGGGCGTTGAACGACCCCTGGTGCCCTTTGCCCTTTTCGGCCGTGATGACCGGGTAGAAAAGGATCGAGAAGGCGGGCTTGGTCTCGGCCAGCGTCGAGGCCGAGGCCGCGAGGTGCCCGCCTGCCGAGCTGCCCACGATGCCGACCTTGCCGGCCGTGAACCCGGTGGCGCCCGCTTCGAGCCCCATCATGATGCGCAGCGCCTGTTCGACGTCCTCCAGCGGCACCTCGGGGTGGCCGTTGGGCATGCGGTATTTGAGTACGGCGGCCGTGATGCCGTTGGCGGCGAACCACTTGGCCATGTCGTAACCTTCGTAGTCGATGCACAGTTTCACGTAGCCCCCGCCCGGGCAGATCACGACGGCCTGCCCCGTCGCTTTTGCGGGGTCGGCCGGGAAGATGTAGAGCACGGCCTGCGAAACGTCGGCAATCCGGTTCGGCTCGGGTTCCCGTTCGGGCGTGGCGATGCCGTTGCTGTGGGGCGCCGTCGTGTTGTCCCAGATTTTCAGCGTCGCAGCTTGTCCGTAGTCCTGTGCGGCCGCCGTGCCTGCGGCGAGCAGGAGGGTGGCGAGCAGTGTGTGTGGTCGTCTCATGGTCTTATCGTTTTTGTCCCCGCAGGGCGGGGCGGGTTGTCCGGGAATGCGGGCGCGGATTCGACAGCATCCGCCGTGTCGGGGGCGTCGGTGGCGCCTTGCGCCGGGGTGCGTCAGATCACGATGTTGATGATCTTGCCCGGGACGACGATGACTTTCTTCGGGGCCTTGCCTTCGAGCCATTTCTGCGCCTCGGGCTGCGTCACGACGTCGGCCTGGATCTGGGCGGGCGTCATCGACGTGGCGTACTCCTTCTTGAAACGGAGTTTGCCGTTGACCGAAACCGGGTATTCGAAGGCGCTCTGCGCGAGGTGTTTCTCATCGTAGGCGGGGTAGCTTGCCGTGCAGACCGAGGTCGTGTGTCCCAGCGCTTCCCACAGTTCCTCGGCGATATGCGGAGCGAAGGGTGCCAGCAGGACGGTCAGCGGCTCGAGCACCTCGCGCTTGTTGCATTCGCCCAATTCGTTGAGGCAGATCATGAAGGCGGCGACGGAGGTGTTGAACGAGAAGTTCTCGATGTCGTCGGTCACCTTGCGGA
>ENA-OZVF01000486-OZVF01000486.1-human-gut-metagenome-genome-assembly--contig:-NODE-486-length-11763-cov-7.189187_pt1 | contig 11763 bp, 10 predicted proteins | sample MGYA00243449_ERZ654053 | MGnify/ENA primary metagenome ERZ654053 (study PRJEB26926, sample SAMN06165127) | human gut metagenome | biome: ENVO:00009003; feature: ENVO:2100002; material: ENVO:00002003... | reverse complement strand
ATATAAAATTGTGAATATTTACGTGAAAAAACAGTAATAATTCAGTAAAAATAATACGTATAATTATTCACGGAAAGGGGATATTTCATGAAGAAAATACTGCACTATCTGGATGAATATCTTGAAGAATTTTTAATGGTCATTTTCCTGATTGCGATGACTCTTATCATGGGTATTCAGGTGTTTTCAAGATATATTCTTGGCATGTCGCTTTCATGGTCTGAGGAAATCACAAGATACCTGTTTATCTGGTCGGCATTTTTGAGTGTCAGCCTTTGCACACGTAAATGCATATCAATAAAGATAGACCAGTTTATACAGCTTTTTCCACGAAGAGGAAAATCACTCTGGAAGGTATTAAATCTGACAGTTGAGTTTGTGTTTTTCGTATATCTGATACCGTATTCATTCATATATCTGAAAAATACAATAGAAAGCGGTCAGGTAAGTCCTGCCTGCGGTATCCCTATGTATTATGTGCAGGCTGCACCGTTTGTATGCTTTATAATCACAGCCTTCCGCATCGCGCAGAGATGGTTTGGCGAGTGGAAAATTGTCCTGAAAAAAGATGAAAAGCCTCTTGAGGAGGGCAGTATTGCCTCGGTTATAGAGGAAGCCGTTGTCGAAGATACTTACCGCGAGAAAGAGCTTGTGGAGGATATTGAAGCAATTCATAGTAAAGCTGAAAAGAGAAAGGAGAAATAGATGTCAGCAGCAGTAGTTTTTATATTATTTGTGATATGTCTGGTCATTGCTATTCCGGTATCTATTTCCCTGGGAATAGTGGCAGTGCTGCCGGGCGCGTTTGACTCATCTTTTACAGCCAGTGCCAGCTATGTTATCCGCTCTATGCTCGGTGGTATAGACAGCTTCCCGCTTTTAGCGGTGCCTATGTTTGTGCTTGCCGGAATCGTCATGGCACACGGCAAAATCTCACAAAAATTGTTTGATGTTTTTGTGTATTTTATAGGAAAAAGAACCGCAGGAATCCCATGTGCGGTTATCATCACCTGCTTGTTCTATGGAGCGATTTCCGGCTCTGCGCCTGCAACTGTTGCGGCTGTCGGAAGTATGACCATTCCGCTTCTTATGGAGCTGGGCTACAAAAAGGATTTTTCAACGGCAATTGTTGCGGTTGCGGGAGGACTCGGAGTCATCATACCGCCAAGCATACCTTTTATCATGTATGCGATGGCAACCGGTGAGTCGGTCAGTGATCTCTTTCTTGCAGGAATCATTCCGGGACTTTTGATAGGAGCGCTTCTTATGTTTTATGCATATTATCACTGCAAGCGCTATGGAGAGGACAAGGAAAAGATAAATGCAAAGGTCTCTGAGCTTAGAAGCAAGGGTCTTTTTAGTATATTGAAGGACAGTATATGGGCACTTTTGAGCCCGGTTATAGTACTTGGATGCATTTACGCCGGTATAGCTTCGCCTACAGAGGCTGCGGTGATTTCAGTATTTTATGCGCTTTTTGTAAGTCTTTTTATTTACAAATCCATAAAGGTAAAAGAGATATGGGGCATCATGGTGGAGGCGATGAAGACATACGCACCTATATTGTTTATACTTGCCGCATCGACCGCGTTTTCACGCGTGCTCACACTCATGCAGGTGCCACAGACAGTCAGCGCATGGATACTCGCACATTTTACAAATGAGATAGTGCTTCTTATTGTGATAAATGTGTTCCTGCTCATTGTTGGAATGGTTATGGATACCACACCGGCTATACTTATTTTAAGCCCAATTCTGCTTCCTATCGTGCAGAGCATCGGAATGAACCCGATCCACTTTGGTGTGGTCATGATCGTAAACCTTGCAATCGGATTTGTTACACCGCCTATAGGAGTAAATCTGTTTGTGGCAAGCTCACTGACGGATGTTCCGGTCATGCGGATAGCAAAGAAGGCGGCGCCTATGATAGGATATTTCCTGCTGGCACTTCTGCTGCTTACATTTATTCCGGTAATCAGTCTGTGCTTATTATAGAGAAATATTAACTATTCGGTACAGAAATATGTAATAACAGGTATAAGCAGATTTAATGATGATTGTAGGATATTTAGGCACACAGTTGTAATTGGAGAAAAATATGAGTAGATTTGGCTTGTTTTTATGTAAAAAAGCTGGTAAATATAATAAACCGCGTAAATCGTATAGCAAATATAGATTGTGGCGAAGAGCAGCCGCCGTCATGATGATACTTTCGCTTACAGCAGGACTTGCCGCGTGCGGTGGCTCTGCTGGTGAAGGCTCGCAGGCTGCAGCTAAGGCTGCCGGGGTACAGCGTTACGCATGGCCTCTCGGCAGTTCAAGTCCTGAGGACACCGTGACACAGATATATGCAGAGAAATTTGCCGATGAAGTGGACAGATTAAGCGATGGCAAGATGAAAATCAGTGTGTATCCAAACAGTGTACTGGGCGGAGACAGAGAGCTTCTCGAGTCATGCAAGGATGGAGATATACCTTTTGTAGTGCAGAACACTGCACCGCAGGTCACTTTCATGAAGGATACTGCAGTATTTGATATGCCGGCACTTTTTGACAGCATTGATGAGGTGCGTGAGCATGTGGACAATCCAAAGTTTATGAAGCTCATGCAGCAGGTCTACAATGACGGCGGCTACGAGCTTTTGGGATATGCAGACCAGGGCTTCCGTGTCATGACAACAAACAAAAAGATAGAAAGCCTTGCTGATTTTAAGGGTCAGAAAATCCGTACCATGGAAAACTCTTATCATATGGCATACTGGAAGGCGCTCGGAGCAAGCCCGACACCTATGACTTTCTCGGAGGTGTATATCGGCTTACAGCAGGGCACTATAGACGCGCAGGAAAACCCATACGAGGTAATCGTATCCAATAAGCTCTACGAGCAGCAGGATTATGTAGTGGAGACAAATCATCTGCCACATCTGATATCGCTTATAGTAAGCGAGGAGTTCATGAAAGGACTGACAGATGAGCAGCAGCAGATTATCCGTGAGGCGGCCGAGACAGCAAAACAGTACGCCAGAGAGCAGTCTGACGAGCGAATTGCCTCAAAGATAAAGACAATCGAGGATAGCGGCACACAAATCATCACTTTAAGCGATGAAGTGCATGAGCAGATTCGCAAGGAGTGCCAGCCGATATATGAGTCGATTGAAAAAAATGTGTCGTCTGATATTGTGGATGCATATCTGGCACAATAACACTTTAAAGCATTAAAATATTTTGCTTGATAAATTGGTAAAGTCTTGTTATACTATGACTAAGAAATTTGTGGTTATCAAAAATGCGAAGTACTATAACATAAGGTTATGATGAATATAATTTGACGATATTTCGCTTAAATATCAAAATCCAATATGAAAATCACACATAAGTAAGGAGACACACCATGGACAAAATCGAGGAAATCCGCGCAAAGATTGGGGAATGTGACGATATAATAATAGAGCAGCTTGCAGTCAGAATGTCACACATTCAGGAGATTATATCATACAAGAAGGCAACAGGAATCCCAATCCTACAGCCGGAGCAGGAGAAAAAGCAGACAGATGCACTTGCGGCAAAGCTTGGCGACAATGAATTTGAGGAAGAGATACTTGATATTTTCAAATATATCATGAAGAACAGCCGTCGTATTCAGGCTAAGAGTCTCTTTGATTACAATATCTTCCTGATCGGTTTCATGGGTGCCGGAAAAAGCACTGTAGCGGGAGAATTAAAGGATAAGCTTGAGATGGACCGTGTCGAGATGGATCAGATGATTGTTGAGAATCGTGGCATGTCAATCTCAGAAATATTTGATGAGTTCGGTGAGGCATATTTCAGAAACTTAGAGAGCAACACACTTATAGAGCTTCAGAAGAGAAAGCAGACCATTGTTTCCTGCGGTGGAGGTGTTGTCATGAGAGAGGAAAACGCAGATCATATGAAGAAAAACGGCCGTGTAGTTCTTCTTACAGCAAAGCCTGAGACTATCTACGAGCGAGTAAAGGATAGTGACGAGCGCCCAATACTAAACGGCAACATGAATGTTGAGTATATCAGCGGCCTTATGGAAAAGCGAAAGGAGCGCTATGAGGCGGTGGCAGATGTAACAGTCGCTACAGATGGCAAGAATGTCACACAGATATGCGAGGAAATCATTGCAAAGCTTATCGCACTTGATAATGAGCAGGACAATAAACAGGCATAATACAGGAATAGCACAGCACATATTATGGCAGCAGCCGGTTATCAGACCGGCTGCTGTTTTTTGTTCAAATACTTCAATAAAAATCAAATTTGTTTGAAGTGATATTGAAGTTGACTTTGAAGTAGTCCGGGAATGGGTGTGTGGCTTGAAATAATTGCAAATATGATGTATAGTACTCTACAATTTAAGAGATACTGATTAAGTATGGCAGCATAACAAGGAGGTCATAATTATGTGTACAGCAGCAACTTATAAAACAAAGGATTTCTATTTTGGAAGAACACTCGACTACGAATTTTCATATGGAGATGAGATTGCGGTAACACCGCGAAACTATGTGTTTAATTTCAGGCATTCGGGAAAGCTTGAAAACCATTATGCAATCATTGGAATGGCACATGTGGCAGGTGACTATCCTCTTTACTATGATGCTATAAATGAAAAGGGACTCGGTATGGCAGGACTGAATTTCGTGGGAAATGCAGCGTATGCGGCAGCAGACGAAAACAGCTCATGCGAGAATGGCACATGCTGCATTGCAAAGACAAAGGTGGCACAGTTTGAGTTTATACCGTGGATACTGTCACTATGCGCTACGGTAGCGGATGCAAAGGAAAAATTAAATCGTATTTTACTGGTAGATACACCATTTAGCAGTCAGCTTCCGGTTGCACAGCTTCACTGGATTATAGCCGACAAAAATGAGTGCATTGTGGTGGAGTCGATGGCAGACGGTATGCATGTTTACGACAATCCGGTAGGTGTGCTAACAAACAATCCGCCATTCCCATATCAGATGGCTGCACTCAATAATTACAGAGGCTTATCCACAAAGCAGCCTGAAAATACATTTGCACCGGGAGTGGAGCTTAGTGCATACAGCCGCGGAATGGGAGGCCTGGGACTGCCGGGAGATTTATCATCGCAGTCACGCTTTGTACGTGTGGCATTCACAAAGCAAAACTCCAAATCGGATGACAGTGAGAATGCAAGTGTGAGCCAGTTCTTCCACATATTAGGCTCTGTGGACCAGCAGAGAGGCTTGTGCGAGGTGACAGAGGGCAAATATGAGATTACGCTCTACACCTCATGCTGCAACTGCGACAAGGGAATCTACTATTACACCACATATGACAATAGCCAGATCACAGCGGTAGACATGAACAGGGAGAATCTTGATGAGAAGCTGCTTATCAGATATCCTGTTATTACGGAGGGAAAGATTTGTTGGCAGAATTAGAGAATCTGTTTGTGCTGCAGGATAAAAATTACAGGGAATTTCATGCGAGGCTTATGCCCAATATTGAAAAAGAACGCATAATAGGAATAAGAGTCCCGGTGCTTAGAAAGTACGCAAAGGAGCTTGCTCATGGCAGCAGGCTCTTTTTGTCGGTTCAAAAAGAAAAACGGGTCTGTAATACAGTGAAGGAAAATGACTGTGACAATGTGGAAAAGTTTCTAAACACTCTGCCACATTACTACTATGAGGAAAATAACCTGCATATGTTTCTGATTATGCAGATGAGGGATTATGATACAGCATTGGCTTATCTGGAAGCATTTCTGCCATACATAGACAACTGGGCGACCTGCGACAGTGGTGTGCCGGCTGTGTTCAAAAAGCACAAAAATGAGCTTCTTTTGCATGTATATGAGTGGCTGGATTCGGATAAGCCCTACACCGTCAGGTATGGCATTGGCACTTTGATGCGCCTATATCTCGATGAGGATTTTGATATAAAATATGCTTTAGATGTGGCAAAAATCCGTTCCAAGGAGTATTATGTAAACATGATGAAGGCGTGGTATATCGCTACGGCACTTGCAAAGCAGTATGATGCAGTGCTGCCGATACTGCAGGAAAGGCTTATGGATAGCTGGAGTCACAACAAGGCGATACAAAAGGCGCGTGAGAGTTATCGCATCACGCCACAGCAGAAGGAGTATCTGAGCACATTAAAGGTTTAATGAAAAGAGACAAAAATTTATGAAAATAAAAAGCTTATTTGAATCGAAATTTATAAAGGTGTTTGACCTTCAGTACGGGGAGGGCAGGCATTATTATAATGCCACAAGGAGAGATGAAGAAGACCTTGTAGCCGCCAAATCCACAGAGGAGTTCAAGAAAATGCTTCCGGATGCGGTGAGCTGCGTGGTGATATGTAATCCGTCAGATGATGACGAGAAATCAGGTCATGAGCCATGTCTGTTAATGAACCGCGAGTTTCGATATCCGACAGGTCAGTACCTGCTCAGCGTACCGGCAGGACTTATAGATCCGGAGGATTGCACCGGGGATAATGATAATACAGCGCCGCTTATAAAAACCGCCATGCGTGAGCTTCATGAGGAGACCGGACTTAAAGTGACAGAAAAAGACACGGTTTCTGTAATCAATCCATGTCTTTTCAGCACACCGGGCATGACAGATGAAAGCAACGCCCTTGTAAAGATTGTACTTAACCGCGATAGCCTTAATGGAATGTCTCAGGAGGGCGCAGTGGGTGGCGAGCTCTTTGACGGATTCGACCTTCTGACTAAGGCGCAGGCGAAGAAGATACTTGAGGATGGAGTGGACGAGCACGGCATATACTATTCTGTGTATACATGGGCGGCGCTCACGTATTTTGTGGCAGACCTGTGGAGGTAGATAGAGAATGTAGCGTGGTTAGCCCGGCATGCGGACATATGCTCTCGTAGAGCGACTAGCGAAGCTGTTTAGAGTCTGTTGAATTATGCCCTGGTAACCAGAAATGCACCGGCATGGACGCCGGGGCAAGGTGTTATGTGCCATGGACGGCACATAAAAGCCGGTTTCGTCGAGCATAGAAAAACTATGAGCATAATTCGTACAGCCTCTTAACAGCGTAGCGTTAGCTCCTAGAGAGCATATGGCCGCATGCCGGGTTAACCACGCAGTGGCATTTAAAATACGGAGGAATAACATGAACGATAAAAAATACTCGCTGCGCCCATATCTGCTTGCATATAAATGGCACTATGCGATAGGCATTTTTGTGCTTCTTGCAGTAGACCTTGCAAATCTGTACATTCCGCAGTTTATTGGGGAGATAATCGACGGAATCACTGCAGGAAAGCTTGATATGGCGGGCGTGGGCGGCATTATATTTAAGATATTGATAACAGGCCTGATAATCATGGCGGGGCGCTTTGGATGGAGATATTTCATCATAGGAGCATCAAGAGGAATAGAATACAGACTGCGCGATGATATGTTTTCACATATGGAGACACTCTCGGCGCGCTATTACAACAGCCATAAGACAGGAGACCTTATGGCATATTTCACTAACGATTTACAGGCTGTCAGGATGGGAACCGGAATGGCTGTCATCACCGTGTTTGACGCGGTAATCATGACGGTGATGGTGCTTGTCAAAATGGTAGTATACGTGGATTTTAAGCTGACATTATTTGCTTTTATTCCACTTATTTTCATTGCAATCGGCTGCTATTTTTATGGGATAGAGTCAAAGAAACGTCAGGTGAAAAGGCAGGATGCTTTCTCCTATCTGTCTGACAAGGTGCAGGAGAGCATTGCCGGTATCCGCGTGGTCAAGGCATTTGCGCAGGAAGAAGAGGACTTTAAGCAGTTTGAAAAGGCTTGCGAGAACAGCAGGGAGAAAAATCTTGCTGTGGTAAAGCTTCGCGCTGTCTTTGGCCCGACGCTGGATGCCGTAATCGGAATAAGCGTGATAGTGACACTCCTTGCAGGTGGCAGGATGGTGCTTGACGGACAGGTTTCGATAGGCCAGTTCGTGGCATTCAACTCATACATCGATATGCTTGTGTGGCCTATGATTGCGGCAGGCGACTGTATCAACACATTTTCTCAGGCGGCTGCGGCATGGGGCAGAATCCAGACTATTTTCGAGGAAAAGCCTGATATTGTCGATATGGTGCCACCGGAAAATGTAATAGAAAATGATGGCATGGCAGGCAGAAATACAGATAATTTAGCTGATGGTATTTATGATAAAATACAAATACATGGCGATATACAGCTTAGCCACCTCAGCTTCACATACCCTGACGGCTCCAAGCCGGTGCTTTCAGACGTGAGCATACATGTGAAGCAGGGCGAGATGCTTGGTATCTTAGGACGTACCGGAAGCGGAAAATCATCACTTGCCGACCTTTTGCTTAGAGTCTATGACTGTGAAAACGGCATGATACTTTTGGATGGCCGTCCGATAACAGACTATCCGCTGGCGGTTTTACACCGTGATATCTCATATGTGCCACAGGAGAATTTCCTGTTTTCCGACACACTCGAGGAGAATATAGCATTTGGTCTTGAGGACAGGATTGCCGACAACCCGGCAATTCTTGATGCGGTAAAACAGGCTGCAAAGGACGCGTGTATACACGATAATATCATGGGCTTTCCGGATGAGTACAAGACCATGGTTGGAGAGCGCGGAGTGACACTTTCAGGAGGCCAGAAGCAGCGAAGCTCGATAGCCAGAGCACTTTTAAAGGATTCTGCAATCCTCATACTGGATGATTCGCTTTCTGCTGTCGATACCGATACAGAGGAGCAGATACTTGAAAACCTCATGGAAACCAGACAGGGCAAGACAACCATAGTGATTGCCCACAGGATTTCCACACTGCAGAAGGCTGACCATGTGGCAGTGCTTTCTGACGGAAAACTGACAGAGTATGGCACTCCTGAAGAGCTGCTTGAGCTTGGCGGTTTTTACGCTGATATCAGCCATAAGCAGCAGCTTGAGAGTGAGCTTGGCAGTTAAAGTGCTTGAAAAGCGTTGCTATGCAGATTTGACGATGAATAGTTACGAAATAACAGAGAAGATTATAGTATGAATTCGAGTAAAAATATAAGTAAAAAAGAAATGAATAAAAAAAGCTCCACAATGCGCCTCATAGCCTACATGAAGCCGTATGCCCACTGGGTGATTTTTGCCCTTCTGCTGGTGCTGGGACTGACTGCCTTTGACCTTTACAGGCCAATGCTGGTGGGAGATGCAATTGATACTTTTGGAGCAAATGGGGATTATGATGTAATAATTGCTACAGCTATCAAATATGCGGTTGTACTTGCCTTTAGCTTTGCATTCAACGTCGCTCAGACCTGGATACTGCAGAAAACAGGCCAGAATATCATTCTTCAGATGAGAAAAGACCTCTACAGACATATCCAGTCTCTTGGCAGCAGGTATTTTGATATCACGCCGGTTGGAAAGCTTGTAACCCGTGTGACAAATGATGTTGAGGCTCTCAATGAGATGTATTCGGGCATTCTCGTACAGCTTTTCAGAAATATTGTAAAAATAGTGGGACTTGTAGGCGTTATGCTCGTGCTTGATGTGAGGCTTGCTGCGATATCATTTGTGCTGATGCCGCTTGTAATTGGTCTTACAGTGCTGTGCCAGAAAATTGCCAGAAATATTTACAGGCTATACCGTACGCGCCTGACGGACATCAATACATTTTTGTCTGAGCATCTTTCGGGGATGAAAATTATACAGATATTTGGCAGGCAGGAGCGCAAGTTTGAGGAATTTCATGATAAAAATACAAAGCTCTACAAGGCTTTTTATAGGGAGATGCTCATGTATGCGGTATTCCGTCCGCTTATCTATATTCTGAGCATTTTGTCACTGATGATAGTGCTGTGGTTCGGAAGCAGAAATGTGTTTGATGAGATTATTTCGGTTGGCACTTTGTATATTTTCTCGAATTACATCAGGTCATTTTTTGACCCGATACAGGAGCTTGCAGAGCAGTTTTCAACACTGCAGTCATCAATTGCATCAGCAGAGAAGATATTTACGGTTATGGATGAGGATGAATTTATTCCTGAGGTCGAAAATCCAAAGCAGCCGGATAAAATCACCGGAAAAATTGAATTTGACCATGTCTGGTTTGCCTACGACGGCGAAAACTATGTGCTTAAGGATGTCTCATTTGTCATAAATCCGGGCGAGAAGGTGGCCTTTGTCGGTGCAACCGGAGCCGGAAAATCATCTATTTTAAATCTTATAGGCAGGTATTATGATATACAAAAGGGACATATCTACATTGATGGCATCGATATCAGACAGCTTAGCAAAAAGCAGCTTCGCAGTGCAATCGGTCAGATGCAGCAGGATGTGTTTATATTCGAGGGGGATGTGGCGTACAATATTCGATTAAATGACAATGACATTACGGATGAGCAGGTCAAAGAAGCAGCAGAATATGTAAACGCCTCACACTTTATCGAAAAGCTTCCACAGGGCTATCACGAGCCGGTCACGGAGCGTGGTGCGACCTTCTCGGCAGGAGAGCGTCAGCTATTGTCCTTCGCAAGGACACTTGCCCACAATCCGAGCATACTGGTCATGGACGAGGCAACCGCCAACATAGATACAGAGACAGAAATTCTCATACAGGAGGCGCTTGAAAAGCTCATGGACGGCAGGACAACAATCATGGTTGCGCACCGTCTCTCCACTATCCAACATGCCGACTGCATCATGGTCATGCACAAGGGACGTATATGTGAGCGCGGTACGCACAGGGAGCTTCTGGAACAGGATGGCATATACAGGAAGCTGTATGAGCTGCAGATATCGTAGGGATAATTAGCATAAGCTGCAGATATTATATGGGTAATTTATAATACTGGTTGTATTTTGATGAAGGCAGGGGAAGGTTGGAGTTATAGAAAGGTGACTTGGGATGGTATGGAAAATAAACAATAACTGTCAGATTTTTATAGAAAAAACGGATTCCATCGCAGGCCGGCAGAAGGAGATAATTCCACATGTGTCTGCCTATTATGTGGATAAATACACAACTATTTCAGAAAAAGGTGTAAAAACAGGCAGCAACAGGTTGTGTGGCACAGCAAATCAGGAGCTTTTGGCGGGATACATGATCTTCAAATATCTGGGGATATCATCGGATGAACAGCTTGTCAGAAATGAGCATGGTAAGCCGGAAATAGCAGCAGGATATAAGAATGAGAGCGCAGCTTTTTTTAATCTGGCACACAGCGGTCCATATGTGGTGCTTGTAATATCAGACAGACCTGTTGGCGTGGACATAGAGCATACAAAGCGCATGAGCTACAAAGTGGCAAAGCGTATAATGCGAAAGGCGCAGCTTGACAGACTCGAAGGCTTTGAGAATGAATCTGATGCATTTCAGATTGAGCTTGCAAAATACTGGACACAGTATGAGGCTATAATGAAGCTTGTCGGTACAGGCTTTTCGGGGGAGCTGGATGATGAGACTATGGAGGCTTATGAAAAAAGGGTAGTGTTTCGTGAGCTTGAGGATTATGTTATTGCAGTGGTGACAGAGTAGAAAATTGAAAAATTCTTGGTTTTTGTTAGTATATAAGCATGGATTGCGTCTATATAAGTGAAGGAAACTATTTATGGAAACATAATGATGCAGTTATATATTTAAGGGGGATTTGCCATGAAGAAAATTCAATTATTTTTAAAGTACTTAGTTTTAATGTTGTTTTTAACAGTATGGATTATTATCTGTCTCTTATACACATCTCCGAGCCCACGAGACTGCAGCTAATCT
>ENA-OZVF01000480-OZVF01000480.1-human-gut-metagenome-genome-assembly--contig:-NODE-480-length-11806-cov-8.420645_pt1 | contig 11806 bp, 6 predicted proteins | sample MGYA00243449_ERZ654053 | MGnify/ENA primary metagenome ERZ654053 (study PRJEB26926, sample SAMN06165127) | human gut metagenome | biome: ENVO:00009003; feature: ENVO:2100002; material: ENVO:00002003... | reverse complement strand
GCATACGAGATTAGCTGCAGTCTCGTGGGCTCGGAGATGTGTATAAGAGACAGCACTTATAGTAACCGGACTTATTATCCTCGTTGTAATAATAATGGGTATAACTGCTCTTATCAATAAATACACCCCTACGAAAAAGACAGAGGATCTTAAAGAGTATTTCAATATCTCTTCTGATGATGAGGCTGCTCTCATTGTAGATAATGAGCTATCCGATTACAAGGCTAAAATAATAGATAAAAAAATATACGTTGATTACAAATTTGTTCACGACTCATTAAATTCCAGATTTTACTGGGATGCAAATGAGAATGTGCTTCTTTACACAACCGCATCTGATATCATCTCAGCTGCGGCTGACAGCAATAGCTACAGTGTCACCAAGCAGACCAATGACTTTGGCTATCCGATCGTGAAAGCCACCTCTGACTCTGCGCTTATCGCTTTAGACTATGTAAAACAGTACTCCAATATCACCTTTAAGTCATATGATGACCCGGCACGCATCGTCATCACAAGCAAATGGGATGAAATAGACAGTGCCACTGTCAGCAAGTCTACCCAGGTCCGCGTAAAGGGCGGCATAAAGAGCCCTATTCTAAAAGAGGTGAAAAAGGATGACAAGATTACTATTCTTGATTCCGGTGACAAATGGGATAAGATTGCCACTGAGGATGGTGTTATTGGATATATAAAGGGCAAGGCTCTGTCCGAGAGCAAAAAAACTAAGCTTACGAATCCTGACTATGAAGAAGAGACCTTTACGCATATCAAGAAGGATAAGGATATCTGTCTTGCCTGGAATCAGGTAACAAGCCAGTCAGCAAACAGTAAAGTGCCCCAGGTAATTTCATCAACCAAGGGCATAAATGTAATGTCACCAACTTGGTTTTATTTAAATGACAACAACGGTAATCTGGCAGATATAGCAAGCAAGGATTATGTCAGCTACTGCCATTCCCAGGGCATCGAGGTATGGGGACTGTTCAGCAACTTTGAAAATACTGATGTAGATGCAGCATATGTGCTCACACATACATCCACGAGAACTACCCTGATCAATCAGATTATGTCGGCTGCATTTAACTATGAGCTTGATGGTGTAAATATTGACTTTGAAAATATCACAGAAGCAGCATATGGAGACTCTTACATTGAGTTTATCAGAGAGCTCGCCATAAAGTGTCACAATAACGGTATATCACTTTCAGTTGATGTCACAGTACCTGCCAGCTTCAACAAGTTCTTCAATCGCTCTGATATGGCAAACTTTGCCGATTATATTGTAATTATGGGATACGATGAACACTATAAGGGCTCTGATGCCGGCTCAGTTTCTTCTATTCCTTGGGTAACTGAGGGTGTTGAATCCACTCTGAAGGAGGTTCCCGCTGACCAGATTATTCTCGGCATGCCTTTTTATACCAGAATATGGGAGCTCACTCCAAAGGAGGACGATGATGCCGTAACCGATACCGAGGATCAGTCAAAGTACACTGTTGCCTCACAGGTATATAGTATGGACGCAGCTGCAGCACAGCTTGCCACAAACAATGCCACTGCTGCTCTTGATGAGGAATCCGGTCAGAACTACGCTGAGTGGTCTGTATCCAACAAGCTGTACAAGGTATGGCTCGAGGACAATACATCTTTAGAGAAAAGGCTCAAGCTCGTCGACGACAATAAACTCGCCGGTGCAGCATTCTGGAAGCTTGGCTTTGAGAATTCATCTGTCTGGGATACTGTTATCAAATATCTGGACTGATTGCTTAAGGCTTACTGAAAGAGGCCGTACCTTTACAGCTACAGTCTAACTCAGTACCTTTTATAGGTAATAAATGATATCAGCCAATCATATAATATACAAACACACCCGATGCCTTCTATGTGCATCGGGTTTTTTATAGGTATCTTATATGAAAAAATATATGTACATTATTAAGAAAAACAAATACTGTCTTATTTTAGCTCTCTTTATTCTGTCCTTCTACCTCGGAAGAGGTGTCTGCGCTCTTGCAAAAAACACCGGCAAAAACACTAATTCAACTGTTATTGTAATAGACCCGGGCCATGGTGGAAGTGATCCCGGTAAGATTTCCACCTCCGGCGTCATGGAAAAGGATGTCAACCTGAGTATTGCAATGGCTCTTAAACAGCTGTTTGAAAACAGAGGCTTTACTGTTGTCATGACCAGAACCACCGACTGCGACCTCGCCCCGGATAATTCCAAGCATCCAAAGACAGATGATCTGACAAAGAGAACTGCCCTGATGTCTAAAAGCAATGTGGCAGTCAGCATCAGTATCCATCAAAACAGCTTTGAGGACAGTTCAAGCTGCGGTCCACAGGTATTCTATTATGAAGCCTCTGATGCAGGAAAAGAGCTCGCATCCTCTGTTCTTGGAGCTTTAAACACTTCTCTTTGTGTCGCAAAGCCACGAAGCATTAAGCCCAATAAAGAATACTTTATACTTAAAAAATCCACATCCCCGACCGTAATCGTAGAATGTGGATTCTTGAGTAATCCTGCTGAGACACTTCTTCTTACTGACAAAAACTATCAGGATGACCTGGCACATGCAATATATATCGGTGTTACAGACTATCTTGCGCAATCACCCTCTGGACATTTACAATAAACTGCTCTGCGATGTGATATAGTCTGGTTGTCTGGACACTTTCGCTGCCATCAAGCTGCTTTTTAGTCTCATTATCTGACTCAGTATTTGATTTCATATCTGACATCTTAGACTCTTTTGCAGATATATCATGCTCCAGTGCCACATCTATGCGCACACGCTGTTCACCATCACTTATTCCTGCCTCAAACATAGTGATATTGTCTTCAAACAGCTTTTTAGTCTGCTCATCGTCTGTGACTATCATAGCAGATACTGAGTTTTCCTTTGCCTCAAAATATGCAGCTACCCTGCCGCATTTTTTATCCTCAAGGAATATGTCAACCATGCCCTTTTTATCCTCGCCTCTTACTATACTAAGCTTCATACCTGTGACCCCGTCTGCAGTCTCTATTGGTACAATATAGTTTTCCTGTCTCGACATATTTGAAGCTATCCTTAGCTGGCTGCACAATAGCTTCATCTGTCTGAGGTCTATTGAACCGGTGTGCCTATCCTCTATAATCATCGAATCCATAACATGCTCTGCTGTATCAGCCAGCGTTTCCTGCGCCTGCGCAAGCTCCTTTGGATTTTTGACCGACTCAGAAAACCGTCTGAGAGTCTCATCCAAAAGAGCCCTTGCCGTAGCACTGTCTCCACGCTCCCAGAGATTTCTTACTGCCTCTGACGGATTTTTCATTAGCCGTGACGCAGCCATGAGGTTTACCGCGGTTGTTTTTACATCATATTTCTCTAGAAAAGCATATACGTTCTCAGGCGCCGAAACTGCCTGATTGAACTGTCTTAGCTGTTCTGTGGCATATTGCTCTGACAGTGCGTTATCCTCGTCTGCCTCATATACAGCCTGCCTTAACTGCTCCGGAGTCATATCAAGCCAGCTGTCATACTGCACAAACTCCATTTTCTCAGGTGAAAGTGTATCAAGCACATCCCTTAGGCAGTTTGTATGATATGCGCTTTCTATCTGTGAGTCAATTTTAATGCCCCTGCTTACACTGTCCACTCCGGCAAAGGTATCGTCCACCTTATAGTCCATGGCACTCTTTCCTCGTACCCGGACCGCTGTAAGCAGATTTTTCATTGTAATATCTGCTCCCTGATTAACAAGTGAGCCTATCACAGCACCATCTGACTGCTCCACCTGTGAAATAAGCCTGTATATGCCTATATATGAGTCTCTTTCCTCCTCTGAGATTTCATTTTTCTTTTCAAGCTTCCAGAGAAACTCGCTGAATTTCTCATCCCTTTCGTCAGGATTTTCTGATTTTATCCGTCTGGCAGTGTCACTTATGTCACTCATGCTCATATCAAGCGGTGATATGCCTCTTTTTATCATCTCAATCGTCACCGCCGGTGTCATATCGCTGAATGCTCTCTGCACCTGCTCATCTACAGACTTTATCTGCTTTATATTGTCCTCTGTGATGTCGGTACTGTTGTACGCAAGTATCCGCACAGCCCTGCGATTGCTTTCAGATGTATCTATCTGAAGCTCTTTAAGTATATCATCCACATTCTGAAATGCTTTTGATATACTGTCTCCCATATCTGCCCGCGGTGATGTCATAAGAGTCTCATATCCTGAGGCTGCTGCTTCTAATGACTGCTTCATTGCTTTGCCTGCTGTATACAGCTCATACACAGTGTCATCAGCGGATTCCAGGGTCAGTACATACGCCGGCTGCTGCTTCATCTGATTGAAAATATCACAGACATTATTGTACATACGTACCCTATCATCAGATGCCTCTACACTGCTCTCACCAAACAGCGCTCCGTAGTATTTATTTTCCTGCTGCTTAAGCAGCTCCACTACACGTTCAATAGGCTCTGTGTCTATTGAAACTCCTTTTTTTATAAGTGAAAGGTTGGCTTCTGCTGTCATGGAAAGTCTCGCTTCCTCAAGCTTTCTTTGAGCTGTCACAAGCCTTGCTTCCCGGCTGTCTGTAATCTGATTATCCGCAGCTTTATTCGCTGAGGCTTGCGATGCTGCACTATCCTTGCCCCTTGCAGCTATAAGCTTTGACAGATTCTCTATCGTGACAGGTATGTTATCTGACTCTAATGTGACAATGTCATCTGCGGTTGCCTCACCTAATACATCACAGGCTTTCTTTGCCATGTCAAATGTCAGACCATCTTGTGACATAGTGGCATCTGTAGCTTTTTTTCCCATTGCCAGTGCTTCTGTCACTGCCCTTGCATAAAAATCACTGCTCACATTTTCTTCTGCTGCATTAATGCAGTCTACCTGATTCGCAAGCAGCACATTATCAGGTGTAACGGCTATATCTTCATCTATCAGCCATCTGCACTGATTCATATTCTCATCACTACTGTCTATATGAGCTTCCTCTAATATCTGTTTAAGCTGTGGCTTAAGCTCCTCAAACAGCTCATCTGATATCTCCGTCATTTTGGTTTTCTGCCTGTAATCTTGTACCTGACTGCTGCTGTACGTAGCCTTGTATACATTGGAAACCGTCGGATTCATGTTATTTCTGACCAGATATGCCTTTGTCTCATTGGATATATTTGTAAGGCTCTTTGCCCGGTCTATGGCATCTGTACCTGCCTTTATATTGTCATCTGTAGCAGGAATATCATATGCTTTCATCTGATTGACAAGCATGGCCGCTTCAGTTTCGCTTCCCGTGATGTCTGTAAGCTGCTGCCTGCTCAGATCATCTCCATATATGGATATATCTACACCTGCCTTTGCCAGCACTGCTTTTATCTTGTCGGTCTCAGTGACAATGACATCGTAGCCGTCATCCTTTGCAGCTTTGTAATCATCACTCGTGGTGGTGCTTGCAGTGACAATCATATCATTTCGCCTGTTTTCTGAGGTCTGATTCATATCATTTAGCAGATTTTCTGCCATATCTGTGCCATCCTTGTTCCCGGCTTCGTTTTTCGCCTGTGGTCTTGCATATATCGTATCCGACATATCAACAGAATTTGACGAACCGACAACAGCCGCCTTTTTTGACATATTGTCACTGCTGTCTGTCTTTATGTAGTCTGACACACGCATACCCACTGTCATGTCATTTATGGTTTTTGTGTCCGTATTTTTCGTATCTGTGCTTTTATTAATCAAATTCTCTATCTGCATATTTCCTGCTCCGTGCCCTGCATATGTACCATCTTTGCAGCCTTTATTATGGATATTTTTTGCTCATATGTGAGGGGGTGGTTCTGAATAGTTATCTTTTTATTATATATCGACATATAATACGCAAAAATAAAGACCGCGCCTTAAATTGGCGCGGTCCTTTACCCTGCTGTTTACCGGTATATTAGTATTTAAATACAGCAACTCCGTAAGGCGCAAGTGGATAAGCAAATGAAAATGGTCTGCCGTCACACTCTGATTTGACTGCCTTATAGTCCAGCTTCTTATATGTCTGTTTTGCTGCCTTGCCTCTGCCCTTTGCAGCCTTCTTTACAGGCTCTTGTACCGTTTTGCCTGTAAATTTAGGATCCTCACTATCTAAAACAAGCTGATATGTCTTGTGCTTTGGCACTCCGACTCTGTAATCAGGTCTCTCTACCGGTGTAAAATTGATGACAAAGAGCATATTATTCTTGCCATCCTTGCTCTTTCTGATAAAGCTGAAGATGCTTCTGTCTGCATCGTTTGCATTTATCCATTCAAAGCCTTCCCAGCTTGAATCCAGCTCATACAGACAGCGGTTTCTCCTATAGAGGTGAAGCAGCTCCTTTACCCAGTTCTGGATCTTTTTATGCTCCGGATTCTCAAGCAGATACCAGTCGAGTTCTCTTTCCTCACTCCACTCCTGCTTCTGTGCAAACTCCTGTCCCATGAAAAGAAGCTTCTTTCCACAGTGTCCCATCATAAATGCATATCCTGCCATGAGGTTCTTGAATTTATCCCCTTCTAAGCCCGGCATTTTGTTGAGCATAGAACACTTCAGATGTACCACCTCATCATGTGACAGTACCAGAATATATTTCTCACTCTCATTATAGCTCATCGCAAATGTCATCTTGTTGTGGTTATTTTTACGGAAATATGGATCCAGCTTCATATAATCAAGGAAGTCATGCATCCATCCCATGTTCCACTTGTAGCTGAAGTTCAGTCCGTCTTCCTCTACCTTGCCTGTTACCTTTGGCCATGCGGTAGACTCTTCGGCTATCATTACAGTTCCGTGATTTCTTCCAAGTATGAGTGTATTGATATGCTTGAAAAACTCTACTGCCTCGAGGTTCTTATTGCCTCCAAACTTGTTTGGCACCCACTGTCCGTCGTTCTTTCCATAGTCAAGATAAAGCATTGACGCAACTGCATCCACACGGAGTCCGTCTACGTGGTAATTTTCTATCCACATCAATGCACTTCCGATAAGGAAGTTCTTTACTTCATTCTTACCGTAGTCAAATATCTTTGTGCCCCAGTCGGGATGCTCTCCCTTTCTTGGGTCTGCATACTCATATGTGGCTGTTCCGTCGAAATTGGCAAGTCCATGCGCATCCTTTGGGAAATGTGCAGGTACCCAGTCGAGGATTACTCCGATATTATTTTTATGGCACTGATCAACAAAGTATGCAAAATCCTCAGGCTTTCCATACCTCGATGTAGGTGCATAGTAGCCTGTCACCTGATATCCCCATGAGCCATCAAACGGATACTCTGAAATACCCATAAGCTCAATATGTGTATATCCCATAGTTTTCACATAGGATATGAGTGATTTTGCAAGCTCCCTGTATGTATAAAAGCCCTCATCATCCCTGCCCGGATGTCTCATCCATGAGCCCGGATGACACTCATATATAGCCATAGGTGAAGAATATACATCAGCATCTGACTTTGCTGCTCTCTTATCCATCCACTCTTTGTCAGTCCATGTGAAGTGCTCGATATCTGTGATGATTGACGCTGTTCCCGGACGAAGCTCTGCGTAGTTTGCGTATGGATCCGCCTTGTACAGCTTATCACCCTGTTCAGTGACTATAATAAACTTATACATCTGACCCTTTTGCGCTCCCGGTACAAAAAGCTCATACACTCCCATGGTTTCCGGCTCTACACGCTTCATCTCATGACTGGTCTCATTCCAGTCGTTAAACTCACCAAACACGTATACTTCCCTCGCATGTGGCGCCCAGACGTCAAAGCACACTCCTTTTTTTCCTTTACGCTCAGCTAAGTGAGCACCCATCTTCTTGTAGATATCATAGTGTGTTGCCTGACCAAACAGGTAACAATCCATTGCTGTAAAATTACACATATATATACCCCCCATAAGTATTTATTTTTCCCTGAAATGATCCTCTTTGAGTACAATTCGGTCATCATCTGTATATCGCCTGGCTGTCAGAATACTTATAGCCTTCTTAAGTCCGCTGTGAGCCTCCCTGTCTATGGCCTCGTCAATTATATCCTTGACCTCTGTCAGAGTGGTAGCCTGGTCTATCCTCTCAATATTGCTGATTCTGTTATGCAATGCCAGAATAGCCATCTCATCTATCTTGTACCCAAGCTCTGCAGAGTACGATTTGGCAAACAATACGAGTTCATCATTTGTAAAAATAGGAACCGATATCTTTTCCGTGAACTTGGATGCAAAGCCCTCATCCATTGAGAGAGCCTTCTTTATACCCTTTGATGTATCCTCAAGTATATAGAGTGTTCCTGTAATATCATGCTCCATCAAAAATGATAGCTGGGCAGCTATGCTGCGGTCGATATCACCGGCTCTTTCTATGATGAGACAGCCTCCTGTTATCTTTCTGACTACCTGCTGCACATCCTTTTTATTGAGTGCGGCAGCATCAATCTTGCCCATCTTTCCTGTAAGCTGTTCACCATCTTTTTGTAATACCTTTATAAAGCTTGTAGCAAGCATTGTCTTTCCGCAACCCTGCTCTCCCTGTATAATGAGGTTGCCTGTGGATGCGTTTTCTTTCCTGTTGAAATGATCAAGCACTGCATTATATGCCTTGCAGATCTGATCCTCCATACCCTTTACCGGTATGAAATATGAAAATATAGCTTTCTGTTCGCTTGTAAGCTCTTTTATATGTTTTGTTTCTTTCAATTTCGAGTCATCTTCTTCGCTGTCTAAATCCTCCGGCAATGAAATATCCGGCATTTTTCTTGTCTTAGCCATATCCAGCTTCTTCTCCAGTCCCGGATTTTTTGCTGTCATCTTGGCTATTTCCTGCTCGATAAATGATGTCACATGATCAAAATCTCTCTTCTCAGAAACGTTTTCTTTCTCCTGTGAAGTCTCATCATCTGATGTATCATCATCGACATTTAACATATCATCTGTTATTTCAGGCATCATGGTAGTCGGCTGCATGAGTATCTCGTCTTTCTCAGACTCCTCTGCCATAATTATATCCTCCGGCTCTCCAACCGGTTCCCTGGCTTCATCTGCAGCCTCTTCAGGTACTTCCCGTGACTCCTGCACTTCTTCTATAGCTTCTTCTATAGCCTCTTCCGGTGCTTCCTGCGGCTCCTGTGCTTCGTCTATAGCCTCTTTGGGTGCTTCCTGCGGCTCCTGTACTTCATCCACAGTCTCCTCTGCATAAAGCTCCTGCATATCCGGTTTCTGCTCTTCTTCAGGCTCCTTCACGGCAGCTTTCTGCTCTATAATATCAACCGGGACCTTCAAATACTCCTCCTCAAGAAGTTCCTTCGGAGTGACACCTGCATCCAGCTTTGGAATGACATCATTTAGTCTCTCCATGATGTCTCCTGCCTCCTGAAGTGCTCTTGCCTTAGCTGACTCAAGCTTCTGCTGCTCAGCCTCTTTAAGGGCAATTTCAGCCGCATGTCTGGTCTTTTCCCATTCTTCAAGCACATCCTGTATAGACATCTGTCCTGTAATCTGATGCTCAAGCTGAGTCTTTTCACTCATGACCATAGACATCTGTCCGTCAGCGTCTTCACCCAAAAGCTCCTTGAAATTCAACTTAAGTGAACCATCTATCTCTTCATCTGTAGCGATATGCTCTGTCTCTTCCGGCTGCTGTACATACTCTTCCTGCTCCTTTTCGAGCTTGAGATAAGGAATATCCTCAACTATCTTTTTGATGGTATCCATCGTATCAGCAACTTCATTCTTGCCCTTGGCCTCCATGATCTGCTGCATACCCTTGGCAATCTCCTGCTGTAAATTTACAGTATTGAACTTCTCCTGATTTACAGTAATCTGCGGAATAGTTACGTCATCATGCACTATCTCTCCGCCCTTTACCATCTCCATGGCACCTATCTCAGTGACCTCAGCCTCATCCTTTATCTTAGCCGGCTTTTCCTTCTCTGCCTTGAATCGTCTGTACTTTTCCTCCTGAGCCTTGGTAAGTGGCTGATAAAGCATCTTAAGCTCCAGCGCACGCTCCACATATGGTCCGTCTCCGAACCACAGAATGAGCTCATCGCAGGCATCTATACACTTATCGGCTTTTCCGGCCTTGTGGTATAGATATGCAAGCTCGTATGCCCACTCCTCAGTGTATTCTTCATCCTTGTACTCTTCAAGAATAGTGATAAGCTCATCAAATGAAGCTCCCTGCCCTTTTTTGATGGCATATCTTAATACATACTTCATATCATCATGAGGCGCTATCTCAACAAACTCATCATAATACTCTGTAGCAGCATCATAATCACCCATCTTGATGGCGACCTCAGCCAGTCTGTATATAATCATCCTGCCGATTGGTGAACAGTCATAGGCCATTAAAAGTATGTCCCTTGCATCCTGGTATCTTTCGGCCTTCTCGTAGATTTCGCCGATTTTAACGAGTGTATTTACATTTTTAATTTTGTTCCAATTTATGCTATCCGCAATCTCTGCTGCGCTCATATAGCCCTCCTCGGCGCTTAGGGCTTTTATCTGATCCAGCTTGAGATTGTATTCGTATTTATCCACTTATTTCACCTACTCGTATTTAAGCTTATTATTTTTGGTATCTACGCCTGTTGTCTTTGTATAATCCCTTGTGTCCTCAGGAAGCTTCTTTTTCCTGAGAGCATAATTAACAACTCTTTTCACAATATAGTATATCACAGCAAAGGTTGGAACACCAAGTAACATTCCAAGAAAACCAAACATTCCTCCGCCGATTAGTATGGCAAACATAACCCAGAAGGTCGAAAGACCGGTAGATGAGCCAAGTATCTTAGGCCCTATTATATTGCCATCCACCTGCTGCAGCACGACAATAAATATCAGAAGATAAAGCGCATGCCACGGACTCTGAATTACTACTATGAGTAACGATGGAATTGCACCGATAAACGGTCCGAATACCGGAATCACATTTGTGACGCCGATAATCACTGCAACGAGCACCGATGATGGAATCCTTAAAATCAGACATCCGAAATATGCAATCACACCTATAATCAGTGAATCTATAATCTTACCGCTTATGAAGCCTCCAAAAATCTCATTTGTCTTTCTGATCGTCTCAATGATGATATTGCCTGTCTTTGGCTTGCAGACAGCATATATTATCTTTTTGCTCTGTCCTGCGAGAGTCTCCTGAATACTCATCACATAGACCATCACGATTATTCCGATAATAAAATTAAATAAGCCTCTGACTACCGAAATCACACCGGTTGTAATCTGTGCAACATACTTCTGTGCCTCAGGAATCAGCTTTTCTGTGGCATAATCCTCAATGTAGTCGGTTGCATTCTGTAAACCTGTGCTCGCGAGCTCAGCAATTTTGCTGTCCCCGAAATTGCCGTTCTTTATCATGTTGATGAATGCCGCAACATCATTTGGCAGTGTCTTCATAAGTCCTGATATACTTGCTATGACAGAAGGCACAATAGCCGCAATGAGGAGCGAAATAATCGCTACCAGAATAATAACCGAGCCTGTGATTGCAAGAGCTCTTGAAACCTTTCGCAGCTTGCTTTCGCTTTTCATCTTTTTGGAAAGAAGCTTTTTAAAGCATCTTTCCAGCCACAGCATGACAGGATTCATCAGGTATGCAAGCACAAGTCCCATTATAATAGGCATTGCTGCCGCAAGCAGCTTGCTCCATATGCCTGCAAAGCCCTCAAATCTGTACAGTGCAAAGAAAAACAGTATACTGACTGCAAACGTGACAAATACCTGTCTCTTATACACATCTCCGAGCCCACGAGACTGCAGCTAATCTCG
>ENA-OZVF01000476-OZVF01000476.1-human-gut-metagenome-genome-assembly--contig:-NODE-476-length-11845-cov-5.274640_pt1 | contig 11845 bp, 5 predicted proteins | sample MGYA00243449_ERZ654053 | MGnify/ENA primary metagenome ERZ654053 (study PRJEB26926, sample SAMN06165127) | human gut metagenome | biome: ENVO:00009003; feature: ENVO:2100002; material: ENVO:00002003... | reverse complement strand
ACGAGATTAGCTGCAGTCTCGTGGGCTCGGAGATGTGTATAAGAGACAGTTAATAGATATGTTGAAAAGCATTAGTCTCAGGCTTTGCACACTAATTGTGCTTCTCTTTGCGGGCATCTATTCCTTTGCCCAGCAAGTCCAGGTAAAAGGTACTGTCGTTGAAAAATCGAGTGGTGAATCCATTATCGGTGCTTCTGTCATGGAAGTAGGTTCCAACAGTAATGGAACAATTACGGATATTGACGGAAATTTCACTCTGTCTGTAGCTTCCGGTGCCACATTGTCTGTATCCTATATAGGATATAAAGCCGTTACAGTAAAGGCACAGCCCACTTTACGCATTGAGTTGACGGAAGATTCCCAGTTGATTGATGAAGTAGTAGTGACCGGCTATATGTCCGAGAAGAAGGCCAGTTTGACTGGTTCGGTGGCTGTGGTCAAGATGAAGGATGTAGCAGATATTCCTACGGGAAATGTGTTGTCGAGCTTGCAGGGACGTGTTGCCGGTATGAACATTACGACTGACGGCACACCGGGCGGTGGAAATACTTCTACATTGGTCCGTGGTAAGTCATCTTTCCGAAATGATGCCAATTCCCCGCTTTATGTCATTGACGGTGTGATGACCCGTGAGAACATCTCGTCTATCCTTTCTTCCAATGATGTAGAATCCATTCAGGTATTGAAGGATGCCGCTTCCGCTTCTATTTATGGTGCACAGGCTGCCAATGGTGTGATTATCATTACTACCAAACGTGCCAAGAAAGGGGAGACCCGTGTGGATTTTGATATGTCGTTGACTTTGCAGACCTATCAATGTGGCTTTGATATGTTGAATGCAGATGAGTGGGGCCAGGTTTATTGGTCGGCTTATAAGTATGCCAATAATGGAGCTACGCCAAGCAGCGAAATATATGGTAATGGTGCAACTCCCCAACTTCAAGACTATATCGGCCTGAATGGAGCTAAAGTACATGCCGTTGATACGGATTGGCGCGATGTGGTTTATCGCACTGCCTTGATGCAGAATTATAGTGCGACACTTTCAAAGGGCTCTGACAATGGTGCCTTCTCGTTAGCGTTGAACTATCTCGACCATGACGGTCTGGTAGAGAATACGAATTTCCAGCGTATCAATACCCGCATCAGTTCTAACTATCATTATCTTGACAATCGCTTGCGCATCGGCGAGAACGTTGCCATCAATCGTTGGACACAGACCCTCAGTCCGGCCGGTGTAGATGAGAATGCCATCAAACAGCATCCTGCCAAGACGGTTTATGATGAGAATGGCAATTATAACGATGCCATCAATGATGTTTTGGGTGATGCCCCCAATATGGCACGTTTGTTGGAGAATGAAAAACAGAACAAACATGATTACTGGCGTGTCTTTGGTAATGCATTCCTTGAAATTGAACCGATTAAGAACCTGGTGCTGAAAACCAATTTCGGTATGAATTATTATGATGAAACCAACAAAACTTTTGAGCCGGCATGGGCACGCGATGAGGTCAATAAGCTGACTCAATCATCCAACAAAAGACTGGATTGGGTATGGACCAATACCGTGACTTATAGCAAAGCTTTTGGAAAGAACAATCTGACTGCACTTCTTGGTACAGAAGCCAAGAAGAACCATTCGGAATCCATGTTCGGTTATGGTACGGGACTGGCTGTAGAAGATGAAGATTATATTTATCTCGACGGTGTGACTGCCGGTAAGAATGTAGGTGCCGGTGCTTCCAATTATGGCATGGTGTCTTACTTTGGTAAAGTGAACTATGATTATGAAGGACGGTATTTGGCCTCTGTTACGGTGCGCCGTGATGCTTCTTCCCGCTTGGCAAAGGGTAATAATGTGGATTACTTCCCTTCAGTGTCGGCAGGCTGGCGCATTTCAAGTGAGAAGTTTATGGAAGCGACCAGGGATTGGTTGGCTGATTTGAAACTACGTGCTTCATGGGGTGTCAATGGTAACGATATTATTGATAATGAGGCTCCCTATACAAAATACTTGATTAGTCTGAAGGATGCAAGCTACAACATGAACGGTGATGGAACGACTTTGGCTCCCGGTGGTTACAAAGTGAGGTCTACCAATCCCGATTTGAAGTGGGAGAGTACAAGACAGCTCAATATCGGTGTGGACGCCGCTTTCCTGAACGGACGTCTGAGTGCTTCTCTCGATTATTTTGATAAGAAGACAAGTGATATGCTTGTGGAGAAACCGTATATCGCTGTCATTGGCGAGGGTGGTTACTGCTGGTATAATGGTGGTACGATGAACAATAAAGGTTTCGAGATGGCACTGACCTGGAATGATAAGGTAAAGGATTTCCAGTATAATGTAGCATTCAACCTTTCATATTACAAAAATGAAGTGACAGAGCTGACGGAAGAAATTTACTATACTTATGGTGGCGGTAATGGGGTTGACAAGACTTTGGTTGGCCAACCGTTCGGTTCATGGATGGGCTTCAAGACAGATGGAGTGTTCCGTACCCAGCAGGAGGTGGATGAGTATAAATCCAAATATAATGTACAGTTTGGCGCTCCCGGAGTAGGACGTATCAAATACGTGGATGCTGATGGTAACGGTACGATTGATACGAACGACCGTGTATGGTTGGGTTCTGACAATCCGAAAGTGATTGCAGGTCTGAATCTTGGGGCATCTTGGAAAGGCTTTGACCTCAGCATGTTCTTCAACGGTATGATTCGTGATGCCTATAACAACTCCAAATATTATACGGATTTATTCCAATGCTGGACCGGTAATCACTCTACCCGCCTGCTCGATGCCATGCATGCTTACGAGAACTTTGAAAAGACGGGTGTTTACAATAGCAGTGTACCTGCTTTGACCACTCTTAACAGCAACAATGAGCACGAAGTATCTGAGTTCTATATTGAAAATGGTTCGTATATCAAGCTGAAAAGTCTGACATTGGGTTACACGCTTCCTAAAGCAGTTCTCGACAAGATGAAGATGCGTCATGCGCGCATTTATTTCCAGGCTCAGAATTTGTTTACGATTACCGGTTATACAGGTGCCGACCCTGAAGGTCTGGGTTATCCTTATCCGTTGCCCCGTACGTTCTCTTTGGGATTATCATTTGGTTTCTAAACTTTAAAACTATACTATCATGAAATTGAAACATTTATATATGCTTGGCGTAGTAGCGCTGATGACTGCAAGCTGTAATGAAGACCGTTTCCTGGATTTGAAGCCCCAGGGTAGCTTGAATGAAGATATTATGACTTCTACAGAAGGTGCCGACCTTTTGGTGAATGCCGCGTATGCAGCTTTGGGTGGTCCCGAAGGACAGAGCTGGAGTGTATGGTGTCATCCTACTTCCAATTGGACCTATGGTGAGGTACGTTCGGATAATGCCTATAAAGGCGGTGGTGGTGTTGGTGACCTTAATGAAGTGCACCGTATGGAGACATTTGATATGGATGCAACCAATGGATTTCTGGACAGCAAGTGGTACCATCTATATTGCAGTGTACAGCGTTGTAACTCTGCATTGCGCGTTCTGAATGCTGCAACAGATGAGCAGGTGAACGGACGTGTATCCCGTATTGCGGAGATGAAAGTGCTTCGTGCCCATTATTACTTTGAATTGAGCCGCCTTTTCAACAAGATACCTTATTTTGATGAGAACGTTGAGATTTCCCAATATCCGGATATTCCGAACAATGAGTTTACCCGTGACGAGATTCTGAGTATGCTGGCCAAGGAGATGCTTGATGCCGCCGAACTGCTTCCTGCATCACAGTCGGAGGTAGGGCGTATTCATAAATACATAGCACTGGCCTATGCGGCTAAAATCAAGCTGTACCAAGCGTATCAGCAAGATGAGACTACGCATGCCGTAACTTCCATCAATAAAGAGCTGCTGAGGGAAGTCGTTTCGCTTTGCGACCAAGTGACTGCCAGCAACCGTTACGGTTTGCTTGACGATTTCCAGGGATTGGATTTAGTAGCTAATGAAAACGGTAAAGAGTCTGTTTTTGCCATTCAATATTCCATGAATGACGGTACCGAAAGTGCCGGCCGCATCAACTGGAGCAATCTGTTGAATTCTCCGGGTGGAGGCAGCCCTTACGGAGGTGACGGTTTCTTCCTGCCCAGCCAAGACCTGATTAATGCTTATCAGACAGATGCAAACGGTCTGCCCGATTTTAATTATCAGTCAAAGTCTGATTATAGTTGGGCGGTATTGAACAATGGGGTTTATACTTTACAAAACACGACTCCCAATGTAGACCCGCGTCTCGATTTTGTTGTGGGCCGTCCTACTATAACTTGGAAAACTTACCCAGACAAGCCATGTGAGGGATGGGTGCGTGATAAGGAAACTTATGGCTATAATTGCGCGAAGCGCTTCTGGGTTTCTCCGGAAAGTAGTGATATGTTTAATGGCTGGCCTTGGGGGGCTTCACAGTTGAACTGGCAGATTATACGTTACGCAGATATTCTTCTTTGGAAAGCTGAGGCTCTTATTGAACTCAATGAAGGCGATGGACTCGAAACTGCCCGTGATTTGATTAATCAGATACGCAATCGTGCCCGGAACAGCGCCTATGTAAAGGATTTCAACGACCATTCCAAATATGCGGCCAACTACCTTGTCAATCCTTATCCTGCTGATGTCTGGAATCAGGATTATGCCCGTCAGGCCCTCCGTTGGGAAACACGTCTGGAGAAGGCTTTGGAAGGTGAACGTTTCTTCGACCTGGTCCGTTGGGGCATAGTGGAAACAACCATGAACAAGTACATTACCGCGGAGTCAGACAATCGCATTTATTATGCCAATGCGCACTTTACGGGTGGAAAGGATGAGTATTATCCGGTTCCGAACAATCAATACGGATTTTCTGGAGGCAAGTATGTACAGAATCCCGGTTATGCTCCGTTCAACTAATTATATTTTGAAATGAAAACGCAAGGGAGGGGAAACGTTTGTTTCCCCCTCTTCCTTTAAACAATCTTTTATTATGAAACACTTTGCCTATTCTATATTGGGCTGTCTATTGCTTTCTTTGAATGCAGCTTTTGCTCAAAAAACATGGTCGTTTGACGGGCAGGACCCCTTACTTTCCAGTGACGGCAAGTCATTGTTGAATTTGTACACTATAAAGGAAATACCGGAATTTGTTACCGGAGTCGAAGGTAAAGCCCTTCGTACAGACGGGTATTCCACTTGGATGGATACAACCACGGAAGGAGATGTTTCGTCGTTGTCCGGATGGTTTGCTCTGGAATCTTATCCGACGGATACTGCTGCCTTTATGGGAATCAGAGACATGGCAGGAACATCTGTAGCGGTATGTGTAGACCGTTATGGTGAGTTGCTGTTGGGAATGGGGCAGAATGGCTCATACTCTTACTGTTCATTAAAGACAAAAGTCGACCGTTTCAAGTGGCTGCATGTGGTCCTTGATTTAAGTAATGAATCGGTTTGCCTGAATGGGCAGAGGATGAGTGCAGAGGTATGGCCCCGGAACTTGCAAGATGGTGAAATGATACTTCGGGTAGGTAAGGATTTCAGGGAAAAGAAGGTTTGGATGTACGATGTTACGGCTATAAACGGGTTGATTGACGGGATAAGCCTCACTCCCTTTTCCGATGATTCGTCTGCATGGAGAGACGAGATTGCCTTAGGATTGAAGAAGACTTCGGTTTTGGCTATTCCGGAAACCCGTTTTGCGAAGGACTTCAACCGTCCCCGCTATCATCTGTTGCCGGCTGCCAACTGGACGAATGAGACGCATGGTTTACTTCTTTATAAAGGTAAATATCATATATTCAATCAGAAGAATGCTTCTGCAATCTTCCTGGGACAGATAAATTGGGGACATTTCAGCAGTCCCGATATGCTTCATTGGACGGAGGAAAAGCCGGCTTTGACTCCTGATGCTGCTTATGACAAGAATGGAATATGGTCCGGGCATGCTGTTATCAATGATGACGGTATCCCCCAGCTGATATACACAGCCGGTGGAGACAAGATGGGAGTGGGTATTGCTTTTCCAAAAGATACTGCGTTGATAGAATGGGAGAAATATGCGGGTAATCCGGTTATTGCCGAGAAGCCTGCCGGATATACCCGTACGGACATGCGTGACCAGTATGTCTGGAAAGAGGGTGATGTCTGGTATATGATTATCGGTTTCGGCATTGAGCAGACCGATACACCCCACGGGGCTTTGCTGCTTTATAAATCGGCGGACTTGAAGAGATGGGATTTTGTACATTTGCTGTTTGAGGGCAATCCGGAAGTGGATGACTCCGGTATTTTCTGGGAAATGCCGGTCTTTAAGAAGATGGGCGGCAAGTATGTTCTTTTGGTGAATAGGGTTCCTCATAAAGGCATACCTGCGCGTTGCCAGTATTGGATAGGAGATTTCAAGAATGAAAAGTTTATACCGGACAACCCAGTCCCTCAAAATCTGGAGGTCATCAACCGCTTGCTGTCCCCCTCTGTTGTTGAGACTCCGGAAGGGGATGTTGCTGCCATTGCCATTATACCCGATGAAATAGGAGGGGAGGCCACTTATGAACAAGGATGGGCACATCTCTACAGTATGCCCAGAAGATGGCAGCTGAAAGATGGGAAACTATGCCAAACACCCCATCCCGTGATGAAACAATTGCGTGAACAACCGACGGTTTATTCCAGAAAGGCATTGACTGCTGCGAAACCGTGCATTGTGAGCAGAAGGGAACATCAGCTTGAAGTCAAGGCGACTTTTTATCCCGGTGACGCAAAACGGTTTGGATTTACATTGTGTAAGAATCCGGATAATAGCGAATATAGCCTGATTTATTATGATGTGGAGAAGGAGGAACTTATTGTGGACCAGACGCATTCTTCCTTGCGTGCACACATTCCTTTGAAGATTCGTAAGGATCATTATCGGTTGGATACTGCTAAACCGGTGGAGATTCGTTTGTTTATTGACGGTTCTGTAGTGGAAGGATTTATTAATAACGAAGATGCGTTCACTACAAGAATCTTCCCTTTGAAAGAAAATAGTACGCTATTGGAGCTATTCTCTAATGGAAAAACAACGGAAGTTGCTGCCGAAGTTTGGAAACTGAAAGATGCAAAGGTAAAGATGAACTTTTAATGAAAATACAGAAAATGAAGATACCAGCTATATTGGGTGCACTTTTATTGGCAGGAACATTGTCTGCTGGTGCACAAATGAATTCAGACAGTTTATACAAAGAGCCTTATCGTCCTCAGTATCATTTCAGTCCGGAGAAGGGATGGATTGGTGACCCCTCGGGATTCATGTACTATCAGGGTAAATATCATATGTACTGGTGGGGCAAAGTCGAATCTACAGATTTGGTACATTACCAGCAGATAACCCCTTATGCCATGACCGGAGCGGATGACAATATCAGTTACTTCACCGGTTCTGCGGTCATAGACAAGAACAACACGGCCGGCTTCGGCAAGGGGGCTTATGTGGCGGCTTACACCGTTTTTGAGAAGGACTCCAAGAAACAGGCGCAGGGCATCTCTTTCAGTCATGACGGAAAGACATTTCATTATTATGAAGGTAACCCGGTTCTGGACCTTTGGAGTACGGAATTCAGGGACCCTACCGTCTTCTGGCACGAGCCGACCCAAAAATGGGTGATGGTTGTAGCCAAGGCCCTGGAGAAGAAAATAAAGTTTTATACCTCTCCTGATTTGAAGAGCTGGACTTGGACCAGTGATTTCGGCCCTGCCGGTGACAGTGAAAAGTCTTGGGAGTGCCCGGATTTATTCCAATTGCCGGTTGACGGGGATTCTGACAAGAAAAGGTGGGTGATGGTTGTATCTGTAAACTGGGCGCAAGAACAATACTTTATAGGAGACTTCGACGGCACTTCTTTTAAGCTGATGGAGAACCATCCTGCAGAGCCTCTATATGTGGACAAAGGGCTGGACTTTTATGCATCCCGCACATTTCAGGATTTTGACGGAACGTTGGATTCCAAAATTTCGATGGGCTGGGTTGCAACCTGGGACTATGCACCGGTAGCTCCATCGAGGTATGGGAAGGGCTTCTGGTCTATTCCCCGCAACCTGGAACTGAAGACATACAAGGAAGGTGTGAGGCTGGTACAGAAGCCGGTGGAACAGTTGCAAACACTTCGCCATAAGCCTGCGTCGGTGAAACGTGCTTTATCGGTGGGAACACAGAGGTTACCCGGCTTTGTTCCCGATGAGAATGTCTACGAACTCGATGCTTCGTTTTCTACTGACGTATCCAACACCTTTGGCTTGAATTTGTGTGTGGGTGAAGGGCGCAAAGTGGTGGTCAGCTATGATACGGATTCACATAATCTGGTGATTGACCGTACCCATTGCTCCGATGTGCAGATTCCTAAATTCAGCCGTATGGCATATGCCAGGGTGGAACCGGTAGATAATAAGATACATTTGCATATATTTGTAGACAAATCGAGTATTGAAATCTTTGCCAATGACGGGAAGGATGTATTCACATTATTAACCTATCCGGGCGAGGCTCAAACCGGTATCGAACTTTTTGCGCAGAAGAAGGGGACGAAGATGGAGTTGGATGCCTGGATGCTTAAATCAATATGGAGATGAGGAATTTAATTTGTATTATTTTAGACTGAATGTAACATTTGTAGTATGCTTTGAAACAAAAAAGATAGCCTCCTGCTGCTTGGTGGCGTATCTTTGCATGGTAGAAAAACATAATTAATTTAATACCAACAGAAACATGATTCATTTAAAAGACTTTTGGCGGACAATCAGAAGGACGCTTACCGTATTTATATTAGGAACTACCGTGGCTGTCTTCACATGCCAGGCCATAAATCCTCCTTTCGTGATTAAACATCTGGGTGACGGACAGAGTATCGTCCAAATTGACGAGCAGAAGAAGTTTTTGCTGCTGCCGGTGGAAGAGGCTTCTCCGGAGGCAAAATTGTATATGATAGCGGACAATGATGTTGTACGCAGTATGAACGTGCGATTGGCAGTCAATAAGGTTGACTATTTTGTTCCGGTCGATTTGACCGGCTTCGATAATAAACATCTCTCTTTCAACTTCCAGCTTATTCCGGATTCGGCCTTATGCTGGGAAGAAATGAAACTGTCGGATGAATTCGATGTTTCGAACCGGGAGAAGTACCGTCCGGTGTATCATTTCAGCCCGGCTTACGGTTGGATGAATGATCCTAACGGAATGTTCTACAAAGACGGGGTCTACCATTTGTTCTACCAGCATAATCCCTACGGCTCCATGTGGGGGAACATGCATTGGGGACATGCCACCAGTACGGACCTCGTCACTTGGGAACATCACGGAGATGCTATTTCGCCCGATGCGCTGGGAACAATTTTCAGTGGCTCTTGTGTTGTCGACAAGGATAATACGGCCGGGTTCGGTGCCGGTGCCGTCATTGCTTTCTATACATCGGCAAGCGACCGCCAAGTGCAGAGCATGGCCTATAGCCTTGACAACGGAAAGACCTTCAAGAAGTATGCGCGAAATCCCATCCTGACTTCCACGCAGCGCGACTTCCGTGACCCTAAAGTCATCTGGCACGAAGATACCAAGAAATGGATCATGGTTCTTGCCGTAGGGCAGGAAATGGAGATATACTCTTCTGCCGACCTGAAGAGCTGGACGCTGGAGAGCAAATTCGGTGAAGGACAAGGTGCTCACGGCGGAGTCTGGGAGTGTCCCGACCTGCTTGAACTGCCGGTTGAAGGTACGGAACTGAAGAAGTGGGTACTCGTCTGTAACCTCAATCCGGGTGGACCGTTCGGTGGCTCTGCCACACAATATTTCGTGGGGACATTTGACGGAAAGAGATTCGTGAACGAGTCTCCCGCAGTGACGAAATGGATGGACTGGGGAAAAGACCATTATGCAACTGTCACTTGGAGCAATGCTCCTGCAGGACGTGCCATTGCATTGGCATGGATGAGCAACTGGCAATATGCCAACGATGTGCCCACCCGCCAATACCGTAGTGCCAACTCCGTGCCGCGCGACCTTTCGCTCTATACCTCGGAGGGTGAAACCTATGTAAAGGTAACCCCGTCTCCCGAATTGCTGAAACTGAGGGATAAAGGCAGCAAGAAGCGTGCTTTCAAGGTAGACCGCACGTATAATCTGGACAAACTGCTGAATGACAATTCCGGAACGTATGAAATCGAAATGACCATCAAGAACAAGGATGCGGATGTGATAGGATTCCAGCTCTTTAACTCGAAAGGCGAGGAGGTGGAGATGTACTATAACCTGGCGGAAAAGACGTTCACCATGGACCGTACCAAGAGTGGTGAGGTGTCGTTCAGCAAGGACTTCCCTGCAGTGACCGTGGCTCCTGTCAAGGGTGGCAATGAAATGAAACTCCGCTTGTTCGTAGACAAGTCGAGCATTGAAGCGTTTGGCAACGACGGACGTTTTGCCATGACAAATCTTGTATTCCCGTCGGAACCTTACAACCGCATCAGTTTCTATGCTAAAGGTGGAAGCTGCAATGTCACCTCGTTTACTGTGTACAAACTCGGATTAAAATAACAGATAATAATCTTCAGCATGGAAAATACTAAGAATTCTTCCTTGGCAAAGCTCTTTCCGGTCATGCTTTGCTTCTTCGCCATGGGCTTTGTGGATTTGGTGGGCATCGCCTCCAACTACGTGAAGGCCGACTTGAACCTGACCGACTCGCAAGCCAACATATTCCCGTCTCTGGTGTTCTTCTGGTTCCTCATCTTCTCCGTACCTACGGGTATGCTGATGAACCGCATCGGACGCAAGAAGACGGTGCTTCTCAGCCTTGTCATCACGTTTGCCTCTTTGCTTCTCCCGGTTTTCGGAGACGGCTACGTGCTGATGCTGCTCTCGTTCTCATTGCTGGGCATCGGCAATGCGCTGATGCAAACGTCGCTCAACCCGCTGCTTTCCAATATCGTAAGCGGCGAGCGGCTGGCAAGTTCGCTCACCTTCGGACAGTTTGTAAAAGCCATTGCTTCGTTTCTGGCTCCATACATCGCCATGTGGGGAGCTACGCAGGCCATTCCGTCTCTGGGCATGGGCTGGAGGGTGCTGTTCCCGGTCTATATGGTCATTGCGGTGATTGCCATTCTCTGGCTGAGCGGTACTTCCATCCGCGAGGAAAAGGAAGAGGGACGCCCTTCCACCTTCGGGGAGTGCCTCGCCCTGCTGGGCAAGCCGTTTATCTTTCTCTGCTTCCTGGGCATCATGTGCCATGTGGGCATTGATGTAGGTACGAATACCACAGCGCCCAAAATCCTGATGGAGCGTCTGGGCATGACGCTGGCCGATGCCGGCTTTGCCACCAGCCTTTACTTCATTTTCCGCACGGCGGGTTGCTTTCTCGGCGCCTTCATTCTTCAGAAGATGGCTCCCCGAACCTTCTTCGGCATCAGCGTGTTATGTATGTTGGCTGCGATGGTAGGGTTGTTCGTTTTCCATGAAAAGACAATGATATACATTTGCATTGCCCTTATCGGTTTCGGCAATTCGAACATCTTTCCGGTTATCTTCTCTCAGGCGTTGCTTGCTATGCCACAAAAGAAGAACGAGGTTTCCGGTTTGATGATTATGGGGCTCTTCGGCGGTACGGTATTTCCGATAGCAATGGGCTTGGCAAGTGATGCTGTAGGACAAAGCGGTGCCGTGGCTGTGATGACGGTAGGGGTAGTGTACTTGTTCTTCTATATGCTGCGTATGAAGCGGTAATCTTTGTTCGCAGGCTGCGGACACATATCCCACTGTCTCTTATACACATCTCCGAGCCCACGAGACTGCAGCTAATCTCGTA
>ENA-OZVF01000472-OZVF01000472.1-human-gut-metagenome-genome-assembly--contig:-NODE-472-length-11877-cov-9.902893_pt1 | contig 11877 bp, 7 predicted proteins | sample MGYA00243449_ERZ654053 | MGnify/ENA primary metagenome ERZ654053 (study PRJEB26926, sample SAMN06165127) | human gut metagenome | biome: ENVO:00009003; feature: ENVO:2100002; material: ENVO:00002003... | reverse complement strand
TCGTGGGCTCGGAGATGTGTATAAGAGACAGATGTGATATTAAACATATCTTTTATTCTAAATAATTCAAATATAAGTTTGACTATATGTCAGAATAAACCTTTATATTTGTACTTGTTAAGTTAACCGAGTAATTCATATATGTTAAACCGCTAACTGTTGACTGCGATGAAAAAGGAAATTAAATTCAGTCTTGTTTACCGTGATATGTGGCAATCTTCCGGTAAATATCAACCCCGTGTAGATCAATTGGTACGTATCGCTCCGTTGATTATTGAAATGGGGTGTTTTGCCCGTGTGGAAACGAACGGGGGAGCTTTTGAGCAAGTGAATCTGTTGTACGGTGAGAATCCTAACAAAGCCGTACGCGCTTTTACCAAACCTTTCAATGAAGTGGGTATACAAACGCATATGCTGGACCGTGGTCTGAACGCTTTGCGCATGTATCCTGTGCCTGCCGATGTACGCCGTCTGATGTATCGTGTGAAGCATGCGCAAGGGGTGGATATCACCCGCATCTTCTGTGGACTGAACGAGACGCGGAATATAATTCCTTCTATTAAATATGCATTGGAGGCAGGGATGATACCGCAGGCAACCCTTTGTATCACACACTCGCCTGTGCATACAGTGGAATATTATGCCCATGTTGCCGACCAGCTGATTGAAGCGGGAGCACCCGAAATCTGTCTGAAAGATATGGCAGGCATCGGTCGTCCGGGTATGCTGGGACGGTTGACGAAGACAATTAAGGAAAGGCATCCCGAAGTGATTATCCAGTATCACGGCCATAGCGGACCGGGGCTGTCGATGGCTTCTATTCTGGAAGTTTGCGAGAATGGCGCCGACATCATTGATGTGGCTATGGAACCGATGTCTTGGGGTAAAGTACATCCGGACGTAATCTCCGTACAAGCCATGCTGAAAGATAAGGGCTTCCAGGTGCCCGATATCAATATGAAGGCATATATGAAAGCACGTGCCATGACACAGGAATTTATAGATGACTTCCTGGGCTATTTCATGGATCCGACCAATAAACACATGTCCTCTTTGCTGTTGAAGTGTGGTCTTCCGGGTGGTATGATGGGTTCCATGATGGCTGATCTGAAGGGAGTACATTCGGGTATAAACATGATATTAAGAGGGAAGAATGAACCGGAACTCAGCATTGACGACCTGTTGGTGATGCTCTTCGACGAGGTGGAATACGTATGGCCTAAGCTGGGGTATCCTCCGTTGGTAACGCCTTTCAGTCAGTATGTGAAGAATGTAGCATTGATGAACCTCATGCAGTTGGTGAAAGGTGAGGAGCGCTGGACGATGATAGATAATCATACGTGGGATATGATTCTCGGTAAGAGCGGACGTCTGCCGGGCGAACTGGCCCCTGAGATTGTGGAATTGGCGAAATCAAAAGGATATGAATTTGTGGATACCGATCCGCAATTGAACTATCCGGATGCTCTGGATGAATATCGGAAAGAAATGGACGAGAACGGTTGGGAATATGGAGATGATGAAGAAGAACTCTTTGAACTTGCCATGCACGACCGTCAGTATCGTGATTACAAGTCCGGCACAGCCAAGAAGCGTTTCGAGGATGAATTGCAACGTGCCAAAGACGCGTCTATGGTGAAGAATGGATATTCGGAAGAAGAAATCCGGAAACTGAAACGTGCCAAGGCCGATCCGATTATTGCACCGGATAAAGGACAGGTGTTGTGGGAAGTATCTGTGGAAGGTCCTTCCGTGGCTCCGTTCATAGGGCGTAAATACCAGCATGATGAAGTGTTCTGTTACCTCTCCACCCCCTGGGGAGAATACGAAAAGATATTGACCGGATTCACCGGACGCGTCGTAGAGATATGCGCCAAACAAGGCGATACTGTGAATAAGGGCGATGTGATTGCCTATATTCAAAGAAGCGATATCTTTGCGTGATTAGTGATAAGTGGGTTAATCACTTATTAACCCACTTCTTTATCGTCTCCTTCAATTTCTCCTGTGTGAAAGGTTTGGTCAGGAAATCGTTGCAACCCGCTTCGAGTGCGGCTTTGCGGTCATGATCGTAGGCAAAGGCAGTCAGGGCAATGATAGGGACGCCGGGTGATAATTCCCGGATGATTTTTGTTGCGTCCAGTCCGTCCAGGTTCGGCATCTTCATGTCCATCAGGATGATATCCGGATTTATTTCTACAAACATATTGACGGCTTCCATACCATCTTTGGCACGTTCCAGATGGTATTCCTTCCCCAGAATAGCTTTGGTCAGGATATAATTGCTATCCGTATCTTCGGCTATCAAAACGGTTTTCAGCGAGACGGTTTCTTGTGGCGATGCCTGTACATTTTCCGTGCTTTCGCTGCCTGCACTTTGTTCTCCGGCTGCCGTTTTGTTTTCTTCGGGGCTGTTTTCAGTTTTTTCCTTATCTTCGTCTTGGGTGGTCTTGGCGGGCAGGGTAAAGATGAAGGTAGTTCCTTTCTCCAGTTCGGAGGTCACGGAGATTTTTCCGCCTAGACGTTCGATGATTGTTTTGCAAATGGCTAAACCCAATCCGGTGCCCTGTGCAAAATTGTTGGCTTTTACAAAACGCTCGAATACCTTTCCTATCTTTTCGGGGGCGATGCCTGTGCCCGTGTCAGTCACATGGAATACGATAGTTTCCCCTTCCCGGTGGTATCCGTAGCTGATGCTGCCTTTGGTGGTGAATTTGAACGCATTTCCTATCAGGTTCGATATCACTTGGAAGATGCGGTTCTTATCAGAGTCTATCAGAATATCTTCGTCGGATGGATCGAATATCAGCTCTACACCTGACGGACAGCGGAATACATGCGCATCATGGATTTCCTTGCACAGCGGGTGCAGGCGGACGGCGGCGATGCTGAACTCCACAATTCCGGCCTCTATCTTCGAGAGGTCGAGAATTTCATTGATGAGTTGCAACAGACGTTCGTTGTTGGCTTCCACAATGTTGTAATATTCTTTGCGCTCTTCCGTATTTTCGCTTTCGGCAATGATACGTGAAAAGCCTACGATGGCATTGAGCGGTGTACGTATCTCGTGGCTCATGTTGGCAAGGAAGGCTGATTTGAGTTGGTCGGAGGTTTCGGCTTTCTCTTTGGCTACCATCAGTTCCCGTTTCATCAGTTCCATTTCTGTGATGTCCCATTCTATGTTCAGCAGGATGGGGGAGAAGTCTTTGCTTTCTATTTTCATTTTCCGCTTGTCTAGGAAAAGCGGATTTCCATGACCGTCACGTTCTTCTGCAATCCAGTGCATCTCTTGTCCGGTGGTGGCTATATCTTTGTCCTGCCGGCGTTTCTCACGGGCTATTTCGAGAGGATAGAAATCGAAGTCGTCTTTGCCCAAAGCCTCTTCCATAGGGACGTCACGGTTGTACGATTCACGATTGCGGTACAGGTATTTGAAGTTGTTCCTGATATCTTTCACAACAATTCCTGCGGGCAGATGCTCCATGGTTTTGTCCAATATCTGGTTGAACCACTTGATCTGTTGTTCGTGGCGGATGCGTTGTGAAATGTCCCGGCCGAAAGCCCAGATGGTTCCTACGCCTTCATCGCTGGTCACCCAATAGGCATTGCCTTCGTACGCCAGTATTTCTGGGAAGCGCGGCAATGGGTTGTATACCATAAAGGACTGATGTTTCTCTCCCTCCTTGATTGAAGCTATCATCTTTTGCCAACCCTCCAGGGTACGTGTATACGAGCCGATTTCGTATATTTTTAGTTGGCTGATATCATCCGTACTTCCCAGTTCATGGTGCAACTTGAAGAGGCGGTTGGCAAAAATCAGGGTACCGTCTTCCTTGGCGGCGAAGATATCTTCTGTGGAATTGTTGATGGCGTGCGTCAGCAGGTTGATGTCATTGCGGCTTTTTTGGATGTCAGTAATGTTCTGTATGTATCCTTCCAGCGAGATGTTGCCGTCTTTATCGCGTTCGCGACTGAATGTTTTCAGGCGGATATAATGTACATCTTTGTTGTAGAGAATGCGGTAGTCCACAGTATTTTCCATGTTACCTTTCAGATTATCGCCGAGCCAGTTCTCAAAAGTATTTCTGTCTTCGGGCAAGATCAGGTTCAGGTATGCATCCAGTGGAATGGCTTGCTCATCCGTCTTGCACATGATGCCCGTATGTCCGGCATAACCGAATTCGCGGGTGACTGTGTCAAACACCCATCTGCCGATGAATGCGGCTTTCTGTATCTCATATAGTTCCCGGTTTCTTCTTTCCAGCTCCAGTTTGCGCTGGCTGCGTTCGGTGATATCCCGGTATTGGCAAAGCACGAGGTCACCGTAGGGTTGCATGATGCATTTGAAGAAGTAGGTGTCATCCCGCAACATGAGTTCGTAATTGCGGACAGACTTTGTTCTCCGGAGCAAAACTTTCTTGAATTCAGGATAAAACTCACTGTATGTCACCGGAGGTAGCAGGTTCAGCAGATTCTTTCCGAGCAATCTCTCTTCGTTCATAAACCATAGGTCTACGTTGTGTACGGCCATGTCTACACAAACACCGTCCTTGTCCATGAGTATCAGGGTGTCTGATACCATGTTCAGTAGTTTTTCGGAGTTATTTGTGTCTTTCAGAATGCTTTTCATTATTTTCTTTGTATTAGATTTTTGTCGAGGTATTTCCGTCTTAACTTGCCCTTCGTGCTTTTTCCCAGGCTCCGCTTTTATTGCCTTTGCGCTTACTCAGGTAGCGGAATCCTCTTAGCACATTGACGTTCATGAAGAGGAAGTAGTAAGGGATGAAAAGAATTTTGTTTTTGATGTGTTTCCTGGAGAGGATATATCCCCAGATTCCCATCAGGTAAAACAAGATTTGCAGTCCCAGTATAACGGCGTAGAACAATGGTTGTGCGGTGGTGAAAAGTAGCGCTACGTTGAGAGGGAGCAACAGGAACAATAGGATAGGAGTGATGGACCATCGCAAGACACGATGGGATACGTATTGGAAATTGAGCAGACCGTAGCGGAAAGGATTCAGCAGCGGGCGCAAACGCCAGATGGACTGTAAGCCTCCGGCGGCGATGCGTACTTTGCGCTTTTCTTCTTCTTGCATATTGGCGGAGCCGCTTTCGGTGGCATAAGCCGCGGCACAGTAGGCAATGGTGTAGCCACGCATGGCGATGCGGAGGGAGAGGATGAAATCATCGAGCAGTGTGTCCGTCCGCATGTCTTCGAACAATTCCCGGCGTACGGCAAACAGCTCTCCGGCAGCGCCTACGGCTGAGTAGAGCCGTGAGTCGAGTGCTTTCAGGGTGGATTCATATTTCCAGTAAATGCCTTCTCCTCCTGATGCGGCATTGTCTTTGCTTTGCATGGCAATGCGTTTTTCGCCTGCCACGCAGCCCACTTTGGGGTTGACAAAAGCATGGACGATTTCGCGCAATGCTTCCCGGTTCAGGTGGGTATTGGCATCGGTGAATACGACGAGTGGTGTTTTCACGAACTTCATTCCGCGGTTGAGGGCGGCGGTTTTTCCTTGTCGTTCGGGTTGGTGGAGGACGGTGACACGGGGCCAGTGGGAAAGCCGTTCGTTGGTGTGGCCGTTGCTGCCGTCCGTGACCCAGAATATTTGCAGTTTGTCTGCGGGGTAATCCAGCGCCAGGCAGTTCTGCATCTTTTCGTCCACCACGTCTTCCTCATTGTAAGCTGCGATGAAGAGTGTGACTTCGGGCAGTTCCTCGTCAGCAGGCATGGGGTAGTGTACCGGTTTGCGGAAAGTTTCTTTAATTTTGACCAGAATGTATAGCACAATTCCGTATCCTATATAAGTATAGAATACGATAAACAGGCTTATCCAGAATAATATCTCGAAAGTTCTCATTGTGTAATGTCCTCAGAGTTGTTTGTTCAAGGTAAACAAAATATTTCTCAAAAGTATGGATAATCTTTTACTGATGCAAGAAAAGAGGGAAAAATAAATAACGGAAAGGATAAGGGGGGGAGATGCTGGCGTGAGTTGTTTGTTTGTAAACGGGTCATGATAATAATTTTAGGCGCGGATTACACGGATTACGCGGATTTATTTTCTGTAATATAGTGTGATAGCGCAGCCTTTAATCCGCGTAATCCGTGTAATCCGCGCCTAAAATTATTATCAGCATTTAGTTCATTTCCATACTTTTCAGAACGCTTCCGTCATATTGAAATAGAACAACGTCTGATTGTTGACCGTATTTTTACCCAGGTCGAGTCGTACGTTCATACGTGGTTGCACTTCGATGCGCAATCCTACGCCATAATTAGGCAGCACACCTTCTATTTTGCCGGGGGTGGGTCCCATGAATCCGCAGCCTGTCCAGGCCACGAAGCCGACGTGATTGAGCATGCGTTTCAGCCAGGTACTTTTATCGGTATTTATCATCTGACGGTATTCGGCCATGACTACGTGGGACGATTTATCGCGATACTGCCCCATGTAATATCCCCGCAGGTCAAAAGGAGTTCCTGTCAGGATATATTGTGTCAGGGGTACATCGCCGAATACGTTTTTGCTTTGAGCAGTCCAGGCAATGACTTTGCGCTTACCGACAGTCTTATATTGTCGATAGTCTATTTCCAGACGATAGAAATTGTCATCACTTCCAAGAAATTTAGTATACATCATTCCCCGGAAATCCAGGTACGTGCCGCGATAGGCATTGGCGGGAATGTCTCTGCTGTCATAGGTCAGCAGGAAACCGACACCGGAATTGAAATTCTTGTATCCTTTGTCCGTTCCTCCGGCTGCTTTGTACGACGGTTCGTCCACCAGATATTTGGCTGGTTTCGTGATGTCGTCGTAATTTATATCTATCTGCGGTCCGGCGAATATGTTGCTGTTGCCCAGGCGGAACAGGAACCAGGGGTTGAACTGGATGCCGCTGTAGCGATACTGACTGGTAGTGTCGCTCCGGACATAATTCTTGTTCGTGCTGTAGCCCAAACCATAGAAGTTATCTTCCGTATTCTTGTAGGCAAACTTTCCGAAGATGCGGAAACGGTCACCTTTAAAAAAGAGTTGGGGTTTGGAGAAAAGGTTGATACCGCCATTGAAGAGAAAAGCGATGGCTACGGGAACCACGGAGCGCAGTTGTGTGGTGTCACTTGGGTTCATGCGGAAGGTCATCAGGGCGCTTCCACCGAGTACGGCACCAAAGTCGGGGGTGTAACTCGGACCACCCAGAATGTTGTAGTGCAAATTTCGTTGCGCTACCTTCTGTTTTCGTAGTTCACGTTTAGTCAATGCCGATGTAGTGTCACTGATGCTAACCAAATTTGTAGCTTCCTGAGCGGAAAGGCTTGTTACTGAAAGCAGTAACGTCATAATACCTATTATATATTTCTTCATATCGTGCGAATGAGGGTGCAAAGAAAACTAATTTATTTGGATAAGTTTTCAAATTGATAGACAATAAATCTAAAGATTTCACTAAAAGTTTCAAAAAAACGGCTATTTTTGCATGTAATCTGAAGCTTGGCTGTGAGAAATTCTAAATAAGTTTTTTCGACATATCGGATAATTAGACCAATATTCAGAACCCTTCCGTACCCGGTCCGTGTCTGGCCCGTACCTGGTCCGTACCAAGTCCAAAGTCTTAGATACGGAGCAAACACGGATTTGGTACGGTTCGGGTAACAGGAAGCAAGAGAAACAGACCAATTACTATAAAAACCATATAATTTATGAATAAACGAATTTTATCCGTTTTTGTTTTCAGCGCCGCATTACTTTCCATACAGGCGCAAGATAGGAAAGGCGGTATCAGCGATGCGATGCTGAACCAGATCAAACAAAGTTACGAGGGAACCAGTGCCGACAAAGCTCTGCGTAATGCCATTGGCAACAATGACATCCGCAAACTTGCCCTCAACCAGGAGAATCTGACCGGAATGGATGCTCATTTCTCCGTAAAAGTAAATTCGAAAGGCATCACCGACCAGAAATCATCCGGTCGTTGCTGGCTTTTCACAGGACTGAATGTGATGCGTGCCAAAGCCATCGGTAAATACGGTTTCCAGTCTTTTGAATTCTCGGAAATTTATCCTTTTTTCTGGGACCAGCTGGAGAAGGCAAACCTCTTTTTGCAAGGCATCATTGATACCCGTGACAAAGCCTTGAACGATAAAACCGTAGAATGGCTTTTCCAACATCCGCTAAGCGATGGAGGAACTTTTACGGGCGTTGCAGACATTGTAGGTAAATATGGTTTGGTTCCTAAAGAAGCCATGCCGGAAACGAACAGCAGCGACAATACGTCGCGTATGGCAAATCTGATTTCTTTGAAGTTAAAGGAATACGGTCTGCAACTGCGTGATCTGGCTTCTAACGGAGCAAAACCTGCGGCGCTGGATAAAGAAAAGACTGCGATGCTCGGTACCATTTATCGCATGCTGGTGCTGAATCTTGGCGTTCCTCCTACGGAATTTGACTATGTGCGTAAAGATGCCCAGGGCAATCCTGCCGAAACAGAACGTCACACTCCGATGTCATTCCTCAAGAAGTATGGCGACGAGAATCTGTTGACCAATTATGTGATGGTTATGAACGATCCCTCGCGCGAGTACTACAAGTGCTATGAAATAGATTACGACCGTCATCGCTACGATGGGAAGAACTGGACGTACGTCAATCTGCCTGTGGAAGATATCAAAGAGATGGCTATCGCTTCTCTGAAGGACAGCACCATGATGTATTTCTCTTGCGACGTAGGCAAGTTCCTGAATTCCGAGCGTGGCTTGCTCGATGTGAAAAACTATGATTATGAATCGCTCATGGGCACCACCTTCAATATGGATAAGAAACAACGCATCCAAACCTTCTCCAGCGGCTCGTCTCATGCCATGACCCTTATGGCTGTGGATCTGAATAAAGACGGAAAACCCGTGAAATGGATGGTTGAAAATAGTTGGGGACCTGCCAGCGGTTATCAGGGACATCTGATCATGACCGATGAATGGTTCGACGAATATATGTTCCGTCTGGTGCTGGAGACTAAATACGTTCCTGCCAAAGTAATGGATATATTCAAGCAGAAACCCATTCGTTTGCCCGCTTGGGATCCGATGTTTGCAGAAGAATATTAAACACAATAACTCATCTTGTTGTCATCGTGTTCGTTAACGAAAGGAATTACGGAAATTTATCCGTAATTCCTTTCTTTTTTGCTCTTTATTCACGTTCTTTTTTGCTACTTTTGCGGCAAATTAATGAAACCATTATTTTATATAAACGCATGGCAAATGTAATTAAGTTACGTAAAGGCCTTGACATCAACCTGAAAGGTAAGGCTTCTCAGGAGTTTATGTCTGTGAAAGAACCGGGATTCTACGCATTGGTTCCTGAAGATTTTACGGGTATTACTCCGAAGGTAGTAGTCAAAGAACAGGAATATGTGATGGCCGGAGGACCCTTGTTTATCGACAAGAATCATCCTGAATTGAAATTTGTTTCGCCCGTTAGCGGCGTAGTGACAAGCGTGGAGCGTGGTGCACGCCGCAAGGTGCTGAACATCGTCGTAGAGGCTGCCACTGAGCAAGACTATGAGGAATTCGGCAAGATGGACCCGTCCAAGATGAGCGGCCAGCAAGTAAAAGAAGCTCTTTTGCAAGCAGGTATGTTCGCTTTCATCCGCCAACGTCCGTACGACGTTATCGCTGATCCGACGGTAACTCCGAAAGCTATCTTCATTTCGGCTTTCGACAGCAATCCGCTGGCTCCCGATTTTGAATTCGCGCTGAAGGGAGAAGAAGCAAACTTCCAGACGGGACTCGACGCTTTGTCAAAGATGGCAAAGACGTATCTGGGTATTAGTGTAAAACAAAAGTCTGCTGCTCTTGTGCAGGCAAAGAACGTTACCGTAACAGCTTTCGACGGACCACATCCGGCAGGCAACGTGGGTGTACAGATTAACCACATCTCTCCGGTAGTGAAGGGTGAAACGGTCTGGACCATCAGTGCCGAAGCCGTGCTCTTCATCGGACGTTTGATGAATACCGGTCGTGTGGACATGACTCGCACGGTGGCTGTAACGGGTTCCGAAGTGTTGAAACCCGCTTATTGCAAGCTGAAAGTCGGCGCTCTGTTGACGAACGTTTTCAAAGGTAACGTGACTACCGACAAAGACCTCCGCTACATCAGCGGCAACGTGCTGACCGGTAAGAAAGTTTCTCCGAACGGCTTCCTCGGCTCTTTCGACAGCCAATTGACCGTTATTCCCGAAGGAGATGAAATCCATGAAATGTTGGGTTGGATTATGCCGCGTTTCAATCAGTTCAGCGTCAACCGCTCTTACTTCAGCTGGTTGATGGGCAAGAAGGAATATGTGATAGATGCCCGTATCAAGGGTGGTGAACGTCACATGATTATGTCCAACGAATACGACCGCGTATTTCCGATGGACATCTTCCCCGAATACTTGGTGAAAGCAATCATTGCAGGTGACATCGACCGTATGGAGGCTCTGGGCATCTACGAAGTAGCTCCCGAAGACTTCGCTCTCTGCGAATTCGTATGTTCTTCCAAAATGGAAGTGCAGCGCATCGTACGTGCAGGGCTCGATATGCTTCGTGCCGAAATGGCATAATCGGGGCGTATGGCAAATCGTAAATTGTAAATCGTAAAATCGTAAATATATTAATGAAAGCGTTAAGAAATTATCTCGACAAGATAAAGCCGAACTTTGAGGAAGGCGGCAAATTCCACGCATTTCGTTCGGTGTTTGATGGCTTCGAAACATTCCTGTTCGTGCCCAATGCCACTTCGAAATCGGGAACGCATATTCACGACTCCATTGACAGCAAACGCATCATGTCGATGGTGGTCATTGCGTTAGTACCGGCGCTGCTGTTCGGTATGTATAACGTAGGTTACCAGCATTTCCACGCTACCGGTGCTGCCGGAGGCTTCTGGGAAATGTTCATCTACGGTTTTCTGGCTGTATTGCCAAAAATCATTGTATCTTATGTAGTAGGTCTCGGCATTGAGTTCGTAGTGGCTCAGTGGAAGAAGGAGGAGATTCAGGAAGGCTTCTTGGTTTCCGGTATCTTGATTCCGATGATTGTTCCGGTAGACTGCCCGTTGTGGATTCTGGCGGTGGCTACTGCATTCTCTGTAATTTTTGCTAAGGAAGTATTCGGTGGTACGGGTATGAACGTGTTCAACGTAGCTTTGATTACCCGTGCATTCTTATTCTTTGCTTATCCTACGAAGATGTCCGGTGATGCCGTTTGGGTATCGGGCGACAGTATCTTCGGTCTGGGACAGTCGGTAGATGGTCTGACGGTAGCTACTCCGTTGGGTGCAGCCGCTACCTCGGGCGCCGTTCCGGAGTTCTCCTGGGACATGGTGATCGGCCTTATTCCGGGTTCTATCGGTGAGACAAGCGTTATCGCCATCGCTCTGGGTGCCATTCTGCTGTTGTGGACGGGCATTGCAAGCTGGAAGACGATGTTCTCCGTATTCGTAGGCGGTGCCTTCATGGCATGGGTGTTCAATGCAATCGGTCCCGACACTCCGATGGCACAGATGCCTTGGTACGAACACCTCGTGCTGGGCGGTTTCTGCTTCGGTGCCGTGTTCATGGCTACCGACCCCGTTACATCGGCACGTACAGAGACCGGTAAGTATATCTTCGGATTCCTGATTGGTGCCATGGCTATCATTATCCGTGTGCTCAACCCCGGTTACCCCGAAGGTATGATGCTTGCCATCCTGCTGATGAATATCTTCGCTCCGCTGATTGACTACTGTGTGGTACAGGGTAACATCAGCCGTCGCGAGAAACGTGCAATCAAGTCTAACAACTGTCTCTTATACACATCTCCGAGCCCACGAGACTGCAGCTAATCTCGTATGC
>ENA-OZVF01000463-OZVF01000463.1-human-gut-metagenome-genome-assembly--contig:-NODE-463-length-12010-cov-4.257131_pt1 | contig 12010 bp, 12 predicted proteins | sample MGYA00243449_ERZ654053 | MGnify/ENA primary metagenome ERZ654053 (study PRJEB26926, sample SAMN06165127) | human gut metagenome | biome: ENVO:00009003; feature: ENVO:2100002; material: ENVO:00002003... | reverse complement strand
GAGATTAGCTGCAGTCTCGTGGGCTCGGAGATGTGTATAAGAGACAGGTCCAGTAGAGGTCGGCCACCGAAAGCGTCACAGGCCCCAGCTGGTAGGCCAGCGTGAGATCCATCTCCTTGTAGCCGCTGTCACTGAAATCGATCGACCCCCATGCGGTTACCGAAAAGTTGCCGGCAGTCATGGTCAGCGTGGGCTGCAGGGCCGGCCCCGACTCCTTGACGCCACGCCAGTAATACGAACTTACGAGATCGGTACCGCCGCCGAACGACACTCCTCTCTCTTGAGCGGCAACATGATTCGTTCCAAACAGGGCCGCAGCGGCCAGTACTCCGAGTAAAATACGTTTCATAGCTAAGAGATTTCTTCGTTGATTGTTAATGATTCGAGATTGTTTTTTCGTCCGTTGCGTCCCGAAACCCGTTCCCGGGTTCGGGCGTACGCGACGGGAAATGCAGGGTTTGTGAAGTCTGACTTACGAAAACCGGATAACCGACAAAGTATCAGATCAGGTCTGTAACCAGGAAGGCGACCAAAAATACGATCAGTACGATCAGCCACCGTTTAGTCCATTTATCCACCTTTTTCATAAGTCTATAGGCTATTTATTCTGTGCAGTATCCAATGCCACATTCAGTTTCAATACATTGACTTTGTAGGTGCCGAACAGGCCGAGCCATGGTTTGTGAATATTCTCTTCGACGATCTTCTTCACCTCAGCCTCGGACATACCGCGGGCCGCGGCGACGCGGCGAATCTGAACTTCGGCGCCGCGGGGTGAGATGTCGGGATCGAGGCCCGAACCGCTGGCAGTCACCATTTCCGAGGGCACCTCCCCGCGGGAGAGGTAGGGGTGCGCCGCGAGGAAATCCTGCACGCGCTGTTCCACTTCGGCCAGGTATTCGGGATTGGTCGTAGCCTTGTTACTGCCGCCCGAGCCGCCGCCGTTGTAATCCACGGCCGAGGGACGCCCCCAGAAATAGACGCTATCCGTAAAGACTTGGCCCACGTTGGCCGCACCAACGACTTTGCCGTTGTAGGTCACCATAGGAGCCTCCCCGTCATTGGGCGATGCCACCCACGCTACCAGGCGCAGTACCAATACATAACCGACGAACAGCACGACGCACATCGCCAGCGTTATCTTGATCGAAATCCAAAGGTTTTTCATAATTGCAACACGTTAAAAGAATACACTTACCAACATATCTATCAGTTTGATGCCGATAAACGGAACGATGATACCGCCCAAGCCGTAGATGAAGAGGTTACGGCGCAGCAGGGCCGAAGCCCCGATCGGCTTGTACGTCACGCCGCGCAGCGCCAGCGGAATCAGCAGCGGGATGATGACCGCATTGAAAATCACGGCCGACAGGATGGCGCTCTCGGGCGAATGCAGGTGCATGATGTTCAGGGACTGCAGAGCCGGGATCGAGGTGATGAACAGCGCCGGGACGATGGCGAAATATTTCGCAACATCGTTGGCGATGGAGAAGGTGGTCAGCGTGCCGCGCGTCATCAGGAGCTGCTTGCCGATCTCGACGATCTCGATCAGTTTCGTGGGGTCATTGTCCAGGTCGACCATGTTGCCGGCCTCCTTGGCGGCCTGCGTACCGCTGTTCATCGCCACGCCCACGTCGGCCTGTGCCAGCGCCGGGGCATCGTTCGTGCCGTCACCCATCATGGCCACCAGTTTGCCGGCCTGCTGCTCGCGTTTGATGTACTCCATCTTGTCTTCGGGTTTGGCCTCGGCGATGAAGTCGTCCACACCGGCCTGCTCGGCAATGTATTTTGCCGTCAGCGGGTTGTCACCCGTCACCATCACGGTCTTTACGCCCATCTTGCGCAGGCGCTCGAAGCGTTCGCGGATACCCGTCTTAATGATGTCCTGCAGTTCGATCACACCTTTAATCTGCTCGTTCTCGCAGACTACGAGCGGCGTACCGCCGTTTTCCGAGATCGTGCGCACGATCTTCTCCACTTCCGACGAGAAACTGTTGCCCGCTTTCTGGGCGATCGTCCGGATCGCCTCCGATGCTCCCTTGCGAATGCGGCGCCCGTCGGGCATATCCACACCGGAACATTTGGTCTCGGCCGTAAATTTCACCATATGTATACCCATCAGATCGGTCTGGCTGAACCGGAAACCTTGTTCACGCCCCAACTCAACGATAGACTTACCTTCGGGTGTCTCATCGGCAGCGGACGAAAGGACGCAGAGTTGGAGAAATTCCTTGGGATTCACCCCGCCTACGGGATAGAACTTCGTGGCCTTGCGGTTACCGATGGTGATCGTACCGGTCTTGTCGAGCAGCAGCGTGTCGATGTCGCCGGCAGTCTCGACGGCCTTGCCCGACTTGGTGATGACGTTGGCCTGCAGGGCGCGATCCATACCGGCGATGCCGATGGCCGAAAGCAGGCCGCCGATGGTAGTCGGAATTAGGCAGACGAACAGCGAGATGAACGCCGCGACGGTGATGTTGGCGCCGACGTAATCGGCAAAGGGCTTGAGCGTCGCGCAGACGATGACGAACACGATCGTAAAGCCTGCCAACAGGATGGTCAGGGCGATCTCGTTGGGCGTCTTCTGCCGCGAGGAACCTTCCACGAGGGCGATCATCTTGTCGAGGAAACTTTCGCCCGGCTGTACAGTCACCTTTACCAGAATACGGTCGGAGAGTACTTTCGTACCGCCCGTGACGGAACTCTTGTCACCGCCGGCTTCACGGATCACCGGAGCCGACTCACCCGTGATGGCGCTTTCGTCGATCGACGCCAGTCCCTCGATAATCTCACCGTCGGCAGGGATGGTGTCGCCCGCGACGCATTCGAATACGTCACCCTTGCGCAGCGCCGAGCTGCTGACGATGTGCGATTGTCCATCCTTCTCAATACGTTTGGCAGGAGTCTCCTCACGGGTCTTGCGCAGCGAGTCGGCCTGCGCCTTGCCGCGCGCCTCGGCGATAGCCTCGGCAAAGTTGGCGAAGAGCACCGTGGCCAGCAGCACGAGGAAGATCACGATATTATAGCCCAGCGATCCCTGCGACATGTTGCCCGTCACGGCGATCCAGACGATCAGCAGCAACATGACGAACGTTACGACCTCGACCGTGAACATGATCGGGTTCTTGATCATCACACGCGGATCGAGCTTGCGAAACGACTCAACGAAACTTGCATTTACAAGCTGTTTGTTGAACAACGAATTATTTACTCGATTTTTCATTTTTCAAATCCGGATTAGAAACTTAAATAATCGGCGATGGGGCCCAGAGCCTGTGCCGGGAAGAACGAAAGGGCGGCGACGATGATGATGACAGCGAAAGTCATCAGCGAGAAGGTGCCCGTGTCGGTCTTCAGCGTACCAGCGCTTTCGGGGATATATTTCTTCGATGCCAGCAGTCCGGCGATGGCAACCTGTCCCACGATCGGGAAATAACGCCCCATGATCAGTGCGATGCCGGTCATGATATTCCAGAACGGCGTGTTATCACCCAATCCCTCGAATCCCGAACCGTTGTTGGCGGCAGCCGAGGTGTACTCGTAGAGCATTTCGCTCAGGCCGTGGAACGAGGGGTTGTTCAGCCAGCCGATCTCCGGGTTGGCAGCGGCTACGGCGGCTGAAATTCCCGTGCCGACGAGGATCAGGAAGGGGTGCATCAGCACGACCAGCGTGGCGATCTTCATTTCGCGCGCTTCGACCTTGTGTCCGAGGAATTCGGGGGTGCGCCCCACCATCAAGCCACTGATGAAGACGGCGATGATGAGGAAGGCGAAGTAGTTCATCCAGCCTACGCCTACGCCGCCGAACCAACAGTTGATCTGCATATTGAGCATCTGCATCATACCGCTCAGCGGAGTCTGTGAGTCGTGCATCGAGTTGACCGAACCGTTCGACGTGACGGTCGTCACCATGCCCCACATGGCCGAAGCCGCCGAACCGATGCGGATCTCTTTACCCTCCATCGAGCCGAGATCCTGCGCAATGCCCATTTCGTCGATATTGGGGTTGCCGCCCATCTCCTGCGGAACGGAAACAAAGACACCAGCCGTGAAGGCGAAGAGCATAACGCCGAATATCCAGGCGGCCAACTTGCGGCGACGCACATAGAACCCGAAAGCCCAAGCCATCGCCATCGGGATAATCAGAATCGACCAGCACTCCAGCATGTTCGTGAAGGCGTTGGGATTCTCCAGCGGATGAGAGGAATTGACGCCGAAATAGCCGCCGCCATTGGTGCCCAGCTGTTTGATAGGCACAATGGCCGCCGTGGGACCCTGGGAGATGACTTGCTCGTTGCCTTCGAGCGTAGTGATGGTCTGTTTGCCGTCGAACGACATCGGTGTGCCGTTGATCACCAGCAGAATACCGACCAGAAGCGACAGCGGCATCAGGATACGGGTCGTACTCTTGACGAGGAACACCCAGAAATTACCGATGGCTTTAGTGGTCTTGCCCGCCAGCGCTTTCATGATACCGGCCATGGCTGCCATACCGCACGCTGCGGTGATGAACTGGAAGAGCATGATCACGAACAACTGCGTGAAATAAGTAAGACCGCTTTCACCGCTATAATGCTGCAGGTTGCAGTTCACCATGAACGAGATACAGGTGTTGAATGCCAAATCGGGTGTCTGGTTGGCATTACCGTCGGGATTGAGCGGCAGCCAACTCTGGCAGCAGAGCAGCACCATGCCCCAGAAGAACCAGAAAAGGTTGACCATCAGCAGCGCCTTGAGGAACTTCTTCCAGTCCATATCCTCGTCGGGATTGATGCCGCAAACCTTGTAAATGCCCCTTTCGAGAGGTGTCATGAAATCGAGCCACGTACGCTCGCCTCGGTATACTTTGGCAATGTAGCGTCCCAGCGGATAACATAGCATCACAAGGGCCACCCATTGCAGAATAACGCCTAATATTTCCGTATTCATTTATTTATCTTTTTACGGGTCAGACAATCAGAATTTTTCGGGTTTTATGAGCACATACATCAGGTAGACGAATCCGACGATGCTCAGAATAAGCAGTCCTGTAAACATTTTTAATCAGATTTTTTCAAACCAATCCACACATTTGAAATAGAACCAGTAGCACAACGCCCCCAAGGCGCACAGCAGGATGAAAAGTACGATTGCATTCATCGCTTCAGCTTTTTTGAGTTAGACAACAATTTCGTAAAACCGCAAAGCATCCGGCACAGCAGCAGCATTGCGCCGCAAAATATCAGGATCAGGATCACGATTACCATGTCGATTTCTTCTTTCGGTTTGTACCCGGTAGCATACGAAGGCTATGCCAGAACATTCGTCCGGGCACTATCCGACTGGTTGTCAACAGGATTGGATTCCGGCACACCGACCCAAAAGAACGGCCGCCCTATCAAAATGATAAGGCGGCCGTCTCAGAATGATACGCTTGGCGCCGGCGTCAGGGCTTCATGCCGTAACTTTCCAGCTTGCGGTAAAGCGTGACGATGCCGATGCCCAGCAGGCGGGCGGCTTCGGCTTTATTTCCGTTCGTGTATTCTAATATTTGAAAAAGGTGCAGCAAGCGGCTATGTATCTGAGATTTCTCCACAGCCCGTGCCAATAATGGCAAAATTTTATTGTTGTCATCACCTTTGGTAATATAGGCGAAAGCACCGTTCTTAATGGCCTGCACACCGTCAGGAATGTTGCCATAGGCAGTCAATAAAATAACTTCTACCATCGGAGCCACTCCTTAATGCGTTCCACCATATCGACGCCATTTCCATCCGGTAATTCCACATCGCATAAAACAACATCCGGATCTTCTTGTTGAAGCAACATAAGCCCCGAAGCACAATCTTCAGTTTCTTGATCGGCATGTGGATACTGCCCGGAAGCATATGACGGACGGTAGAGAGATCGACGACATATCTTTCGATAAACTCCCGCTTCAACTCTTGAGCGGAATATCCTCGACTTTGTATTCGTAATGCAGGAATGCCGCAAGCGCTCCTTTTTTTCGGTGCCGGTATCCGCCTTATCCCAGGCGGATGATCCGCGCCTCGTCGTCCGACTCGGGCAGCGGGGCGGGGGTGAAGTCGGAATACCCCGCCGCGATGGCGCATAGGGGTTGGCAGTTCGCCGGGATGGGCAGGAAACTGCGCAGGTAGTCGGCAGCAGTCTCCCCGCCGGGCTCATCCTTGCGGCGCGGGCGGCCGTTGATGTGCACCCAGCACGATGCCAGCCCTTCGTCGACACACGCCAGTTGCAGGATGGTCGCCGAGATCGCGGCGTTCTCGCGCCACAGGTCGCTTTTCGTAGTATCGCCCAGCACGACGATCGCCAGCGGGGCGCCTTTCATAAACGCCGAACCGTAATCGCGCATGTCGGCCATGCGGGCCACCAGGACAGGGTCGTCGACCACCACCAGGCGCGTCGTACGGGTATTGCGCGCCGAAGGCGCCGACAGGGTCTCGTGCAGGATGCGGTCTACGACCTCACGCGGCACCGCACGCTCCGAAAATTTGCGGATGCTGCGGCGTTTTTCGATCAACTCTTTGAATTCCATCTGTTTTTATATTTTGTGTTTTCGGCCTCTCTTTTGCAAAAATAGTGAAAAATAGGTATATTTGAAATTCTAAAACAACCGTAAAAGCATGGATTACCGATTCACCATAGCCCTTATCTACGATTTCGACGGCACGCTCGCCCCCGGCAACATGCAGGAGTACGACTTCATACCCGCCGTGGGCAAGAGCAACAAGGAATTCTGGACGGAGGCCAACACGCTGGCCGAAGAGCAGGATGCCGACATGGTACTGACCTACATGGCACGCATGTTACAGGAAGCCAAGTCGAAAGGGCTGTCGCTGCGGCGCGAGGCATTTCAGGATTCGGGACGCCGCGTGACGCTTTACAAAGGCGTGAAGGAGTGGTTCGCGCGGATCAACGCCTACGGCGCCACACACGGGATAAGGATCCTGCACTACATCAACTCGTCGGGGATGAAGGAGATCATCGAAGGAACCCAGATCGCACACGAGTTCCGGAAAATCTATGCCTGCTCGTTTCTTTACGACGTCGACGGCATCGCCTACTGGCCCGCCGTGGCGGTCAATTACACCAACAAGACGCAGTTCATCTTCAAGATCAACAAAGGCGTCGAGTCGGTGTTCGACAGCAAGATGGTAAACCGTTACATCCCCGAAAACGAACGTCCCGTGCCGTTCAAGCACATGATCTACGTGGGCGACGGGACGACCGACATCCCCTGCATGCGGCTGGTGAAAAATTCCGGCGGACATTCGATCGCGGTCTACAACCCCGACCAGAAGGGTGCCCGCAAGGAGATGGCCTCGCTGATCCACGACAACCGCGTGAGCCATGTCTGCCCGGCCGACTATTCCGAGGGTTCGGACATGGACATCCTGGTGAAGACCATCATCGACAAGATCGACCTGGACGACAGGCTCGAAAAACTCGAAGTCGTGAAATGACCCGGCCCGCGGAACGGGAAGCGGATATGCCCGGAACGCCCCCGGAAACGGGCAGCGAGGAAAGCCGGGCATCCCGACGAAAGATTCAAGCATCGGAAAAAGAGAATATGGACATTATTTTCGCAACGAACAATGCACACAAGCTCACCGAGGTGCAGGCCGTACTGGGGCCCGGATACAAGTTGCTCACGCCCCGCGACTGCGGCGTGACGGAGGAGATCCCCGAGGAGCAGGAGACCCTCGAAGGCAACGCATCGCAGAAATCGCATTACCTGCACGACCGGACGGGAATGGACTGCTTTGCAGACGACACGGGATTGGAAGTGGAGGCGCTGGGCGGAGCCCCGGGCGTACACTCGGCACGCTACGCCACCGACGGGCACGATTTCTCAGCCAACAACCGCCTGTTACTGAAAAACCTCGAAGGAGAAACGAACCGCCGGGCACGGTTCCGCACGGTGATTTCGCTACTCCTGGACGGCGAAGAGCACTTTTTCGAAGGGATCGTCGAAGGGCGCATCATCGACCGAGAAACAGGGCACGGGGGATTCGGGTTCGACCCGCTGTTCATTCCCGACGGCTATGACCGCACCTTCGCGCAGATGACCACCGAGGAGAAAAACGAGGTGTCGCACCGCGCCCGCGCCGTACGCAAACTCGCCGCCTATTTGCATTCCATCGAGAAATAAGTGAATTACAAAACACAGGCGACACCCCGGCAATGCCCCAATAAATTTGGCATTATCCCCGGCTTGCATTATCTTTAACCCTGTTTTAGACAGGCAGCGCCTCGGCAAAATGCAAGTAAACTTGCTTTTGCCCTCGGCTTGCACTATCTTTGCCCTCCCTATGGAAGAGAAAAACTATAATAAGGAAGAGCGTTTCGACGCGAAGGCGATCGAAGAGCTGAAGCACCACTACACCCAAATCCTGCGCCTGCTGGGGGAAGATCCGGCGCGCGAAGGGTTGCAGAAAACCCCTGAACGGGTGGCCAAGGCGATGTCGTTCCTGACGAAAGGGTATGATGAAAACCCGCTGGAGATCATCCGCTCGGCGACGTTCCGCGAGGAATACAAGCAGATGGTGCTGGTGAAGGATATCGAACTCTATTCGCTCTGCGAACACCACATGCTGCCGTTCTACGGCAAGGCCCATGTCGCCTATATTCCCAACGGACATATCACGGGGCTTTCCAAAATAGCCCGCGTGGTGGAGTGCTTCGCCCGCCGCCTACAGGTACAGGAACGGCTGACGGTGCAGATCCGCGACTGCATCCAGGAGGCGCTGAACCCCATGGGCGTAGCCGTCGTGATCGAAGCGAGCCACATGTGCATGCAGATGCGCGGCATCGAAAAGCAACAGTCGGCGACGACGACCTCGGCCTTCACCGGGATTTTCCTCTCCGACCACCGCACGCGCGAAGAGTTCATGACCCTGATCTCGCACCGGTACCGGTAGACCCGCCGCACGATAAAACGGAACGTCCCGCAGCGCACGGCTTGCGGGACGTTCCGTTTGCGGGGGCGACCCGATTATGATTTACCCTTACCCTTGAGCTCCACCAGGGCGGCATTCAGCGCCCGGTGAAGCGAATACTGCGAAAGGGGTTTGACGAGGAATTCGTTGCACCCCGCATTGCGCGCGCTCTCGATCTCGCTGCCGGACGAATAGGCCGACATGGCAATGATGGGGACGTCCGCCGAAACGCTGCGGATACGCCGCGTAGCCTCCAGGCCGTCCATCACAGGCATGCGGATGTCCATCAGCACGGCATCGGGCTGCACCGTCCCGAACATGTCCACGGCCTCGGCTCCCGTATGGGCACGCACGAGGCTGAAGCGGCGGCTGAGGACGGCTTCGATGAGTCTGAAATTGGTGTCCGAATCCTCGGCGACCAGCAGTACCCACGACTTGCCGTCGTCCCGGCCCGGGGCGGCGCAATGCTGCTCGTCGTCTTTGCCGCCGTCCCGGTGGACGACGGGGATCGAGAAATGGAACCGCGTGCCCTTCCCGGGTTCGGAATCCACGCCGATCGTACCGTCGAGTTTCTCGACGATCATCTTCGAAATGGCCAGCCCGAGCCCGGTTCCGGCTGCGAAATCGTTGAGTTTGACGAACCGGTCGAAAATATTGCGCGCCTTCTCGGGCGGTATGCCCATACCGGTATCCTGGACGAAGAACTCCACGCACCCGTCCTTCAGGTCGAACCCGAAGCGGATCTCCCCCTCTTCGGTAAACTTGCCGGCGTTGTTCAGCAGGTTGGAAATGACCTGTGCCAGGCGGTTCTGGTCGCAGACGATCTCCACGTTCGCGACCCGTTCCTCGAAGACCAGCTCCACGCCCGGCTTGACGCGGGGTTTGTGGACTTCCAGCTCCGAGCGGCAGAGGTCGTTGAGGTTCATCGGCCTGAAGCGGAATTCGAGCGTCCCGGCTTCGATCTTCGAAATGTCGAGGATGTCGTTTATCAGTTGCAGCAGCAGCTCGGAATTGACGTCGATGATATCGATGAACTGTTGTTTCTCCTCCTCGGTTTCCACTTCGCCGATGAGCTTGGCAAAGCCCACGATGGCATTGAGCGGCGTGCGGATCTCGTGGCTCATGTTCGCCAGGAAGGCAGATTTGAGACGGTCGGACTCCTCGGCGCGGATACGCGCTTCGACGATCTCCAGCTCAGCATTCTTCATGTCGGTGATGTCCCACGAGACACCGATGATGAGCGGAAGACGGTTTTCGACCGGCACCAGAGACTTGGAAGTATTGACGATACGGGTCTCGCCCGTGACCGAGACGTACTCCTCGATGAAGGTCTGGCGTTCGCCCGTACGCAGCAGCGTCAGGTCGTCCTGGCGGAAATGCTCCGCATCCTTCGGGCTGGGGAAAATCTCGTAATCGGTATGCCCGAGCGCCCTGGAGGCCGGAATCCGCGAATATTCCTCGAACGCCCGGTTCCAGTAGAGGTAACGGAACTCGTTGCTCGGGTCTTTCACGAACAGATAGACCGGGACATTGTTGAGGATGCACTCCAGGATGGAGTTCATCTCCTTGACCTTGTTCTCGTGTTCGATGCGCTGCGTCACGTCCCGGCCGAAGAACCAGACGATCTCGCGTTCCTGGAAGTAGTCGTAGATGATGTAGGCCACGATGTCCCACGCCACGATATGCCCCTGCTCGTTCTTGAAGCGGACGGTGTATTTGTGCGAGCCGTTATCGCGGCGTATTTTCTCCAGCCGGGCATCCCACTGCTGACGGGAACCTTCGTACGACCAGAAATCGTAAACCTTGTGTTGCGAAAGGTCGCCTTCGACATCGTGCCGCACCCGGAACTGCTCGTTGGCATATTCCATCGCACCGTCCAGGCTGCAGGCGTAAATCTCCTCGTCGACATTGTTCAGCGCATATTTGACCATCTCCAGCTCATGCTTGGCGGCCTCGGTCTCGGTGATGTCGCGGCAGATGCAGAGGGCATGCTCCTCGTCGAGCGGGAAAATCCGGTTTTCGTAGTTGCGGGTTCGGCCCCCGAGCGTAATGTCGTGATGGGAAGAGGAGCCGCACCCCGTCGCAAAGACATTGTCGAGGTTGTTCTTCACATTGCGGCAGGCCGAGGGCGAAAGCATCGTCCGGATATTCTGCCCGGCGAGCTCTCCGCCCGGAACCCCGACATGGTTGGTCTCATCCGCGGAAACCAGTTCGACCAGCGTCCCTTCGCGGTCGAGCACGGTCAGCATGTCGGGTATCGAATCGAGAATCTTACAGGCATAACGCTCCCGAAACCGACTCCCGGAAGCCTTCGGCGTATCGAGTTGTGCCTCGAGCTCTTCGATCCTGCGGATAAGCTCTTCGCGGGAGCAGTTATCGTATCGGCTCATACATTGTGGTATTGTGCATAGATAGTTACAAAAGTAATATATTTTCCGAAAGACGAACCATTTTCGGGCCGAAATCGCCAACGATTACGCCCCATGTGGCAACGATACCGTTCGGCAGCAGCATTCCCGACCGCAACTCGGTGCTATTACCGTTCAAAAACAGCGCAGAAAAAGCCCGCAAAGGATCTCTTTCCGCCCGGCACCGGGTCAAGACGCCCCAAAATGGGCTATTTCACGCCGGGTTAAACCCCTGTGCCCGACCATAGAACACACCGCAGCCGCGTTGCATATCGCAAAACTGCTTTTTTATATCCCGATCGGGCTTCCACGCGTAAAAAAGGTGTGGAAGGAACGAATTTTGAACATGCTCCGAGACAGCAAACTAAAAAATCAAAATCATGACCGTCAAAAAATTACGTTACCTCGCATACGCACTCGTTGCAGTTGCGTTTTGCGCGTGCCAGAAAGAGCCCTCGACATCGGGCCTCCACAAAGACTATCTGGTCTACACCGCTTACGACACCGAAGCCGATTTCGGTGCAGTGGACACCTACTACCTCCCCGACAGCATCCTGCTGATCGGCGGCGCAGACAAGACGGAATATTGGAAAGACGGCAATGCGCTGGAGATCGTCAACACGGTCGCCAGCCGCATGAACGCCGCCGGCTACACCCGCACCG